>OBZV01000020.1_pt1 | contig 205159 bp, 117 predicted proteins | sample 1501581 | NCBI WGS metagenome assembly OBZV01 (sample SAMEA2580257, study PRJEB22360) | human gut metagenome | biome: human gut; feature: human-associated habitat; material: faeces | place: Denmark | collected 2008/2010
AGGCTCTAAACCCATCCGGCAGAGCCTCTGTTTGATACATTCAGAGGCTTCGTTTGCCTGAAACGGAACCTGCATTTTTGCTTTCTCTGTCTTTTCGGCATCGCCCGGATATCGGAAAGGAGGCGTTAACGTATCTGCATGGCAATTTAGAATGAAACACAACCAAACAAGTCGGATGGGTTAGGAGACTTCGGACGCATGGGGTATCTTTGATGAAAATTTCAAAAAACAACCAATATGCAAAATATAAATTGGAAAGAATGTACCGGACTTTTTTGTTTGCTGCCTTTTCTGTCATAACCGGTTTAATAATGTGCTAATATGCCATTTTTTTGTATACTTGCAGAATAATGAGGCGGAAAATGCAAATCCGATAGTTTTTCAACCTATTCCGATAGCTTTCAAACCCAGCTAGACAGTGTTACGCCCTATATTTGCGACGTAAATCAACAATCTAATAATCTATTAAGATGAAAAAGCAGTTAACCCTATTTCTCTGTCTGTTGCTATTCATACCCATATATGGATATGCGGAAGACGAAGTAACTCATCAAGTTGTACAGCAAACTACCAAAGTAAAAGGTACTGTTACGGATGAACAAGGCGAGCCGTTAATCGGAGCCAGCATCGCCGTTAAAGGTACTTCGCAGGGAGTGATTACCGACTTCAACGGTCAATTCAGCATCGACGCTTCCAAAAACGCTACATTAATAGTCAGTTATGTAGGTTATCGTTCGGAAGAAGTACAGGTGAAAGGACAATCCAATCTTAAAATCGTCTTGAAAGAAGACAGCAGAATCATCGACGAAGTAGTTGTTACCGCATTGGGTATCAAGCGCGAACGGAAAGCACTCGGCTATTCCATCGGTGAAGTGAAAGGTGAAGAACTTGAAAAGGCAAAGGAAACCAATGTCATCAACTCGCTGGCAGGAAAGATTCCTGGACTGGTTATCAGCCAGACTGCCGGAGGCCCCTCCGGTTCATCTCGCGTCATCGTTCGCGGTAGCACGGAAATGACGGGAAACAATCAACCGCTTTATGTAGTGGACGGAGTGCCTTTGGATAATTCCAATTACGGCAGTGCCGGAACTTACGGAGGATATGACCTCGGCGACGGTATCTCCAGCATCAATCCGGACGATATTGAAAGCATGTCCGTATTGAAAGGCCCGGCGGCATCTGCCTTGTACGGTAGCCGCGCTTCTCACGGTGTGATTCTTATCACTACGAAGAAAGCAAATACCAAAAAGAAATTTGCAGTGGAACTGAACAGTACCACTACTTTCGAGAAACAATTAACAAAGTGGGACGATGTACAGTACGTCTACGGTCAGGGAACCGGCGGACGCATCAACGGTACGGACGACCAGTATTCTTCGAACAAGAACTGGGGACCGAAGATTGATCCGGGACTGAACCTGACGTATTTCGACGGAGTGACCCGCCCGTATGTTGTCATTCCCAACAATATCGACGGTTTCTTCAGAACCGGTATGACCACCACCAACACAATCGTTGTCAGCACCGTGAAAGATGACACGGGTATCCGCGCCACTTATACGGATATGCGCAACAAAGACATTCTTCCAAACACGAAGATGAGCCGTAACACGCTGAATCTGCGTGCCAACACTACGATCAATAAGAAAGTAGACCTCGACTTCAAGGTGACTTACACCCGTGAAGACGTAAAGAACCGTCCCGCACTATCTGACCACCGTGCCAACCCTGCCAAGAACCTGATGTCTCTGGCAACCACCTACGACCAGAAATGGCTGCGCGACAACTACAAAGATGCCGACGGCAACTACTACGACTGGAACGGACGCGACGTTTGGAACCTCAACCCTTACTGGGTGCTCAACGAAATGACCAATGAATCGGGAAAAGACAAGTTCATGGGTTCGGCACTGGTACGTTACAACGTCAACGAACACTTCAAGATTCAAGTGACCGGTGGTGCGGACATCAACTTCATGAACTTCCAAGACTATGCAGCCCCCACCTCACCGGGATTTGAACAGGGACAGTTGCAAATCAGCGATTTCAGAAACAGAATGTATAACGTAGAAGCATTGGCCATTTACAACAACAGTTATAAGAAATTCGACTATGGAGTAACCATCGGCGGCAACCTCTATAAAGTGGACAACAAAACACAAATTGTAACTGCCAAAGAGATGGTGATGCGTGATGTCATTGCTCTGCAAAGCTTCACAAGCAAAGAGATTACCGAAGGAACCTACCGCAAACAGATAAACTCTCTCTATGGTTCTATCAACTTGGCTTACGGCAACTTCGTCTACCTCGACGCCACGCTACGCGGTGACCATTCTTCCACTCTGCCATCGGGAAACAATACTTATCTATACCCCTCGGTATCAGGAAGTTTCCTGTTCTCGGAATTCTTCAAGATCAATCCGACGCTATTGCCTTACGGTAAAGTGAGAGTTTCATGGGCACAGGTAGGTAGCGACACAGATCCTTACCAATTGGGACTGTCCTACGAGCTGTCTCCCAAAAACTATTCAGGGTACGCACTGTCTCAAATCGCCAATACGACGATTCCGAACAAAGACCTGAAACCGACCAAGACCAACTCTGCCGAAGTGGGACTGGAACTGAAATTCCTGAAAAACCGCATCGGACTGGATTTCACCTACTACACCCAGAAAAGTAGTAACCAGATTATGCGCCTCAACACCACAGGAACTTCCGGCTACAACTCCATGCTGATTAATGCAGGAGAAATAGAGAACAAAGGAGTGGAAATCGCACTGAACACACGCCCCATACAGACGAAAGATTTCTCATGGGACTTGAATATCAACTTCTCAAAGAATAGTAATAAGGTAAAAAGATTAGCTTCAGGTATTAAAGAATTTGAATTGGAATCGGCACGTTGGATTAACGTAAAGGTAGCTGCCGTAGAAGGGGAGAACTATGGTTCCATCCTCGGTAAAGACTTCCTTAGAAATGATGCCGGACAGATTATCGTAGATGCTTCTACGGGACTTCCGAAAGTGACGGAAGACTTGCGAGTGCTGGGCAACGCCACCTGGAAATGGACAGGAGGTATCACCACCAACCTGACTTACCGCGACATCTCCCTGTCTGCCATCTTCGATATTAAGGTAGGCGCCGATGTCTATTCCATGTCCGCCCGTTCTTCTTACATGACCGGAAAGGACAAAGCTACTCTTGCAGGACGCGACGGCTGGTATGAATCGGAAGAGCAACGACTGCAAGCCGGAGTGAAAGAAAGCAATTGGGAAGCGACAGGCGGTTATGTAGTAGAGGGCGTGGTAGAAATGCCGGACGGAAGTTTCGCGGAAAACAAGAAGTTTGTCGACCCCGAAGTATATTGGAAACATATAGCCGATCAGACTCCGGTTCCGTTTATCTACGACAACTCTTACGTAAAGGTGCGCGAAATTACGTTGGCTTACCGTCTGCCCAAAAGATGGATCAGCAAGGTGTTTGATGCCGTATCCGTATCGTTCGTGGCACGTAACCCGTTCATCATCTACAAGAACGTACCGAACATCGACCCGGACTCCAACTACAACAACGGCTCGGGTATGGGACTGGAATACGGCTCGCTGCCATCCAGAAGAAGCTATGGTTTCAATGTTAACGTAAAATTCTAATAGTAAGCAATCATGAAAACAATCTATAAAATCGCCTTCGGTATGTTATGTATATGCGGTCTGCTGCTGGGAGCCTGCACCGACTTTGAGGAACTGAATACAGACCCTTCCAAGTCGTCCTCTACCGACCCGAACCAGCAACTGTCTATGATTCAGTTGCAAACATGGGGACATTGGCAAATGTGCCAGCCCTATCCATTCTATCTGGCTGCTTTCGCACAATATATGCAGGGCGACTGGAACACCACCAACTACGGCGGACAGTATCGCAAAAATGATGCGGAAATGGGAAACACATGGAACCTGATGTACCCGGCACTCATCAAGAACATTGTCGACATTCTGGACAAGACCAAGGATAACGAACGGGAAGTGAACATCCACTCTGTTGCCCGTATTTATAAAGTATATCTTTTCTCCATACTGACGGATATGTACGGCGACTGCCCTTACTTCGAAGCGGGTAAAGGCTTTATCACCAGTAACGTAAAACCTGCCTACGACAAACAGGAACTGATATACAAGGATTTCCTGAAAGAACTCGGCGAAGCGGCAGATGCTCTGACCGCCAGTGGTGACAAGGTCACGGGAGATATTATCTTTCAAGGGGATATCGACAAATGGAAACGTTTTGCCAACTCCCTGCACCTGCGCTATGCAATGCGCATCGTAAACGCAGACCCGGAACTGGCTAAAGCAGAAGCCATCAAAGCTGTCGGTCAGGAAGCCGGCCTGATGCAATCGGCCGCTGACGATGCCCTGATTGCTTACACCGATATTCAGGACTGGGCATCCAACGAATTCCGCAGAAACGGGCTCGCCCAACTATGGAGAGGTCGCGAAGCATATCCTACGGCTTATCTCTGCAGCACATTCTGGAAACAGCTGGACGCTACTTCCGACCCGCGGCAGTTTGTATTCGGACGTTGTTATGACGAAAGTTCGGCAAACAATCCATTCGGACGTGTGGATCTGACGGAGGAAATGCAGAATACGGAAGCCGCCAAGTTTCAACCTTGCAACCCGGGTTATTTCTGGTACAGCAACGGGACATGGCCGGAGGGTTATTGGAGCAAGCTGACTAATAAATGGCAGGACAAAGCTACCCGTCCGCAGCTCAACAACATTTTCCTGAAAGGCGATATGCCCGGAGTGGTTATGACATACGCGGAAGCGGAATTATTACTGGCGGAAGCCAAAGCCCGCTGGGCAGGAGACATCACAACAGGTGCCGACGCTTCCACCCATTATAAAAACGGAGTACGCGCAGCCATCCATTTCCTGGAGAAATTCGGTGCCAAGACTTTTGACGATCAGGTCATCGATACCTATCTGCAGGCTAATTCACTACCTGCCAGCGGATTGGATGCACAGCTTACTGCTATCAACACCCAATTATGGATTCTGCACTTCAACAATATCCCCGAAGGATATGCCAACTGGAGAAGAACAGACATTCCGGTGTTGCTTCCTTCTCCCCACTACGGGGCAGTGACGATTGATTCGCAGACTACACCGCTGCGTCTCTGCTACCCGCTCTTTGAAAGTTCGTACAATCCGGAGGGTTATCAATCTGCCATCCAGGCTATGGGAGGCAAAGACGACTGGAATTCACCGGTATGGTGGGACAAATAAACCTAAGATCATCAACACTAAAAGAAAAAACGATTATGAAGAAAATAATATTTATATGCACGTTGCTGGTATCTCTGTTTGCCATGAGTGGTTGCAGCGACGATATAGACACTCCGGTACTGACTACTGACGAATATCCGCGCATACTAGGCCGGTGGCCGGACAAGCAGGAGGATGGCACGTTGGGTAAATTCAGTATTCCATTGAATCAGGTGCTTTCCATCAATGTACAATACACTCCTGCCGAACTTTGCGAGGGGACATGGTATCTGGATGGAAGGGAAATTCATAAGGGAGTAGGATTGACGTACATTCCTTCGACTATCGGCACTTTCCACCTCGAACTGATTGTAAAGACTCCGACTAAGGAAACCACCCGTGAAGCTATTATCCAAGTAACCGAAGCAACAGAGTAAACCATTAAAACAAGAATTGTATGAAAAAAAGACTTATAATCTATCTGGCCTGTCTGTTTGCATGCCTGATAGCCTCCTGTTCCGAAAAAGATGAAGTAATCAGCAACGGAGGAGAACCGCAAAACTATGTTCCTTTTGCCATCAACAAAGGGGTGAATATCAGTAACTGGCTGTCGCAGGTAGACGCCATCCCCGCCAACGGCTTCTCACAAGCCGAAGCACAAAAGCTGGCCGGATACGGTTTCGACCACATCCGTCTGCCGATAGACGAAAAACTGTTCTTCACGGAAGACGGTCAGAAGATACCGGAAGCATTCACACTGTTGCACAATGCCATAGGATGGTGTCGGGATGCCGGAATGAAAGTGATTGTAGACCTGCACGTATTGCGCGATCATAACTTCAATACAACGGTCACTACATCGGGCGACCCGATTGAGAGTTTCTACGACACATTTGAAGATATGAAATGGGCAGGATGGTTTGCCAATGGCTCCGGCGTGACGGTGAACAATGTAGATAATCCCAGCAAAAGCGGTATAAACACCAGCAACAGGGTGTTCTCTGTGGTACGAAAATCAGGAGTGGACACTTGGTCGAACGCCAAGAAAAAGGATTTTTCCATTATTCCTGTCGGGTCAGGCAAAATGCAGTTCAAGTACCTGCGTGCCAAAATATACAAAAGCACCAAAAGCACTATTACCGTTGTATTGAGTGACGAGAACAATACGAACGACGGTTACTACGGATATACCAATACTACGGCAAATGAATGGGAAGAAATCGCCGTAGATGTATCCAACTATAACAAAAACTGCGGTCGCGTGGCTCTCCGTCCGGAAGAAGGAGAAACAATGTATTTCGACGATGTATTCTTCTCCGACAGTAAAACTGGTGACAACAAGATCTACCCTGAAAGTGGAACTACCACCGTTGTCCCCAAACTCTGGACAGACAAAGACGCCCAGTACAAATATCTCGACTTATGGAAAACGCTGGCGGAAGAGTTGAACCAGTATCCCAACGATCTCGTTGCCTACGAGTTATTGAATGAGCCGGTAGCCCCTTACGCCTCACAATGGAACTCTCTTTCCGCCCAACTGATTCGTGAACTCCGGCAAACGGAACCTGAACGTAAACTCATCATCGGCTCTAACCGCTGGCAGAGTGTCAACACTTTCAACGAACTGACTATTCCCGGCGGTGACCCGAATATCATCTTGAGTTTCCACTTCTACAACCCGCATCCCCTCACGCACTACCAAGCCGAGTGGACGGAAGAAAAAGACCTGAATGTACCCATTCACTATCCGGGCGAACTGATAGAAGAGGCGGACTTCAACCAACTATCCGAAGCGATGCAAAAACTGGTGACTCCTTATATGGGAACGTATGATAAAACCACGCTTGAGTCACTCGTATTGAAAGCGGAGATGAAAGCTACCAGTCTCGGCGTACAACTCTACTGCGGTGAATTCGGTTGCTACAAAAAGACTCCGGCCGCCGACAGAATGGAATGGATACGGGACGTAGTATCTATCTTGAAGGATCGTCACATCTCCTACTCTTATTGGGAATATAAAGCAGGATTCGGTTTCTGCGATTCACAAGGAAACGTGATTGAACAGGAGGTACTCGATTTGTTAACTAAATAATAGTCATTCAGATAACAATAATCATTCAAATTAAAAAAGAAATATGCGACAAACATTCATCGCTATGGGAATTTGTTGTGCTATCGGCATTTCCACATTAGCTTGTCAGGATAAAAGCAAAGATTACACCGATCCTACGCTGCCTGTGTCCGAACGTGTCTCCAGCCTGATGTCTCAAATGACATTGGAGGAAAAAGTTGCCCAAATGTGCCAATACGTGGGATTGGAACACATGAAGAAAGCAGAAAAGGATATGTCTGCCGAAGACTTGAAACACAGTCATTCACAGGGTTTCTATCCCAATCTACATTCTTCCGATGTGGAAGAGATGACGAAAAAAGGACTGATTAGCTCGTTCCTGCACGTGGTAAAGGCCGAAGAAGCCAACTATCTGCAATCGCTGGCACAGCAAAGCCGCCTGAAGATTCCACTCCTGATTGGCATTGACGCCATTCATGGAAACGGTTTGTATCGTGGTTCGACCATTTACCCCACTCCTATCGGACAGGCAGCTACTTTTGACCCTGCACTGGTAGAACGGATGTCGCGGGAGACTGCTATTGAAATGCGTGCCAGCGGTATGCACTGGACGTTCACTCCGAACGTGGAAGTGGCGCGTGACGCTCGCTGGGGACGTGTGGGCGAAACATTCGGCGAAGATCCCTATCTGGTAGGACAGATGGGGGCGGCTACCGTACGCGGATTCCAGACAAAGGATTTCACGGGAAACGATAAAGTGATTGCATGTGCAAAGCATCTTGTAGGTGGCAGTCAGCCAGCCAACGGAATCAACGGTGCTCCTGCCGAGTTATCGGAAAGAACGTTGCAGGAGGTATTTTTCCCACCTTTCAAAGATTGTCTGGAAGCGGGTGTATTTACAGTGATGACGGCTCATAATGAGTTGAACGGGATTCCTTGTCACGGAAATAAGTATCTGATGACGGAAGTATTACGCAATCAGTGGAAGTTTGACGGTTTTGTTGTCAGCGACTGGATGGATATTGAGCGCATGCACGACTATCACAACGTAGCCGAAACGCTGAAAGACGCTTACCGGATCAGTGTAGATGCCGGAATGGGAATGCACATGCATGGACCGGAATTCTACGAAGCTATCATTGAGTGTGTGAAAGAAGGGAGTATTCCTGAAAAGCAGATAGATGCTGCCGTTTCTAAGATTCTGGAAGTTAAATTCAGGTTAGGATTGTTCGAGAATCCGTTTATCGACCTGAAAAAGAAAGATGAAATTGTCTTTAATGAGAAACATCAACAAACGGCACTGGAAGGAGCGCGGAAGTCTATCGTCCTGTTGAAAAATGAAGGCAATATGCTGCCATTGGATGCTTCGAAATATAAGAAAGTGTTTGTTACCGGACATAATGCCAACAACCAGTCTATCTTAGGTGACTGGGCAATGGAACAGCCGGAAGAACATGTCACTACCGTATTGAAAGGTCTGAAAGCTATCAGTCCTGAAACGAATTATAATTTCCTTGATCTCGGCTGGAATGTACGTTTGCTATCGGACAATCAAATAAAGGAAGCAGTGCAACAGGCACGCAGCTCCGATCTGGCGATTCTGGTGGTAGGAGAAAACTCAATGCGTTATCATTGGAACGAGAAGACGTGTGGAGAGAACAGCGACCGTTACGAGCTTTCTTTGCCGGGACGTCAACAGGAACTGGTGGAAGCTGTGGCTGCTACGGGGGTTCCGACAGTCGTTATCCTTGTCAACGGCCGTCCGCTGACTACCGAATGGATAGATGAAAATATGCCGTGTATCATCGAAGCATGGGAGCCGGGAGTAGTCGGGGGGCAGGCTTTGGCGGAAATTCTTTACGGAAAAGTGAACCCAAGCGGTAAACTGCCGATTACGATTCCAAGAAGCACCGGACAGATTCAGTGTATGTACAATCATAAATTTACCAACCATTGGTTTCCGTATGCAACAGGAAATTCATTACCTTTGTACGAGTTCGGTTACGGCTTGAGTTATACGACGTATAAATATGAGAACCTCAAACTGTCTGAAGCAACGACCACTCCTGACAAAAGCGTGAAAGTAACTGTAGATGTCACGAATACCGGAAAAATGGATGGTGAAGAAACGGTTCAGCTCTATATCCGCGACGAATACAGTTCTGCTACCCGCCCTGTAAAGGAGTTGAAGGACTTTGCCCGCATACCTTTGAAAGCAGGAGAAACGAAAGAGGTTTCATTTACTCTCACTCCCGAAATGCTGTCCTACTATGACGCTAATATGCACTATGGAGTGGAAAAAGGAACTTTCAAGATTATGGTGGGAGCTTCTTCAAGAGATACCGATCTGCAAAGCATTATACTTACAGTGAAATAAAATAGATATGAAGAAATTACTATGTCTCGCCCTGTTATTGTCTGCCGGAAGTGTTTATACCGGCAGCGTTTCGGCAAGCAACCAACCTGCCGGTAAGAAATCCGGCAACAACTCAAAGGATATATACAAAAAGACCTGGATCGACTTCAACAAGAACGGTGTAAAGGATGTATATGAAGATCCTTCCGCGCCTATCGAAGCCCGTATTGCGGATTTGCTTTCGCAAATGACACTGGAGGAGAAGACCTGTCAGATGGCTACTCTCTACGGTTCGGGACGGGTACTGAAAGATGCATGGCCTACCGACGGATGGTCGACAGAAATCTGGAAAGACGGTATCGGAAATATCGACGAGCAGGCCAACGGACTGGGTAAGTTCGGTTCTGAAATCTCCTATCCGTATGCTAACAGTGTGAAGAATCGCCACACCGTTCAGCGCTGGTTTGTGGAACAGACACGACTGGGTATTCCGGTCGATTTTACCAATGAGGGAATACGCGGATTGTGCCACGACCGGGCTACCATGTTTCCCGCTCAATGCGGGCAAGGTGCCACGTGGAACAAAAAACTAATCCGGGAAATTGCGAAAGTCACTGCAGATGAGGCGAAAGCACTCGGATATACCAATATTTATGCTCCGATTCTGGACATCGCACAAGATCCTCGCTGGGGACGTGTAGTTGAAAGTTACGGAGAAGATCCTTATCTGGTAGGCGAATTGGGTAAGCAAATGATTCTTGGTCTGCAAAGTGAAGGAATCGTTGCCACTCCGAAGCATTTTGCCGTTTATAGTATTCCGGTCGGTGGACGCGATGGAGGTACACGTACCGATCCGCACGTGGCTCCGCGTGAGATGAAAACTCTGTATCTGGAACCATTCCGTAAAGGTATTCAGGAGGCGGGTGCACTGGGCGTCATGAGTTCTTACAATGACTATGACGGGGAGCCTGTTTCCGGAAGTTATCATTTCCTCACAGAAATTCTGCGTCAGCAGTGGGGATTTAAGGGATATGTAGTTTCGGATAGTGAAGCGGTGGAATTTCTGCACACTAAACATCGTATCACTCCGACTGAAGAAGAAATGGCTGCACAAGTGGTAAATGCCGGATTGAATATCCGCACGAACTTCACTCCACCACAGGATTTTATTCTTCCATTGCGTCGTGCTATTAGTGAGGGCAAAGTCTCTCTGCATACGCTCGATCAACGTGTTGGTGAGATTCTCCGTGTCAAGTTTATGATGGGGCTTTTTGATAATCCGTATCCCGGTGATGACCGTCGCCCGGAAGTGGTAGTGCATAATGCCGCCCATCAGGATGTATCTATGAGAGCAGCTTTAGAGTCTATCGTGCTTTTGAAGAATGAAAAAGAGATGCTTCCGCTATCCAAGAGTTTTAGCAAAATAGCTGTTATCGGTCCGAATGCGGAAGAAGTGAAAGAACTGACTTGCAGATATGGTCCTGCCAATGCATCTATAAAGACTGTCTATCAGGGAATCAAAGAATATCTGCCCAATGCAGAAGTTCGCTATGCAAAAGGTTGTGATATTATTGATAAGTATTTCCCGGAGAGTGAACTATACAATGTTCCATTAGATACACAGGAGCAAGCGATGATTAATGAAGCCATAGAATTAGCAAAGGCTTCGGATGTCGCTATCCTTGTATTAGGTGGAAATGAGAAAACGGTTCGGGAAGAATTCTCACGTACCAACCTCGATCTCTGCGGGCGCCAACAGCAATTATTGGAAGCTGTTTATGCCACAGGAAAACCTGTTGTTCTGGTAATGGTAGACGGAAGAGCAGCCACAATCAACTGGGCAAACAAATATGTTCCTGCCATCATTCATGCCTGGTTCCCCGGCGAATTCATGGGAGATGCCATCGCAAAAGTCCTTTTCGGAGACTATAACCCGGGCGGACGTCTGGCTGTTACTTTCCCGAAATCTGTGGGACAGATACCTTTCGCTTTCCCATTCAAACCGGGTTCGGATTCTAAAGGAAAAGTTCGTGTTGCCGGTGTGCTTTATCCTTTCGGATATGGTTTAAGTTATACGACTTTCGGATATTCAGACTTGAAAGTCTCCAAACCCGTTATCGGGGCACAAGAGAATATCACTCTTTCATGCACTGTAAAGAATACAGGAAAGAAAGCAGGAGATGAAGTGGTCCAGCTTTATATCCGTGATGATTTTAGTAGTGTAACAACCTACGATAAAGTATTACGAGGTTTCGAACGTATTCATTTGCAACCGGGAGAAGAACAAACGATTAGCTTTACACTTACTCCTCAAGACTTGGGGTTATGGGATAAGAATAATCAGTTTACAGTAGAGCCGGGAAGTTTCTCGGTGATGGTGGGGGCTTCTTCGGAGGATATTCGGTTGAAAGGAAGTTTCGAGGTTCAATAAAGAAGCCAGAATAATATCTGTATAAAAAATGTGAGGTAACTTCCAAAGATTTAGATTACCTCACATTTTTATTCTACCAATTGTATTTTACAAAGGATATTCCTCAAAAGCATACAAAATGGTAGACAGATAACGTTCTCCAGTATCAGGAAGCAGAGCAACGATCATCTTCCCTGCATTTTCCGGTCGCTTCGCCAGTTCCGTAGCGGCATATACAGCTGCTCCTGAAGATATACCTACCAATAAACCTTCTTGTTTGGCCAGTTCACGACTCGTACGAATAGCATCGTCATTCTGCACCTGAATAATTTCATCTACGACAGAAGCTTTGTACGTTTTAGGAATAAATCCTGCACCGATTCCCTGAATCTTATGAGGACCAGGTTTTCCTCCCGACAGTACAGGAGAATCAGATGGTTCCACTGCCACTATCTTTATACTCGGATCACGCATCTTCAATGCCTCACCTACACCGCTAACTGTCCCGCCAGTACCTACACCGGCTACAAAGATATCGACTTTCCCCTCGGTATCTCTCCATATTTCCAGACCGGTAGTTCGTAAATGCATGGCGGGGTTAGCAGGATTCTCAAATTGTTGTAAGATGACAGCTCCCGGAGTTACACCTTTTAAATCTTCCGCTTTGGCAATTGCCCCTTTCATACCATCCGCACCAGGAGTCAGCACTAATTCTGCTCCTAAGGCTTTCAGAAGATTACGTCGCTCAATGCTCATTGTATCAGGCATCGTCAGAATCAGTTTATAGCCTTTCGCTGCTGAAACAAAAGCCAATCCCACACCGGTATTGCCGCTAGTCGGTTCAATGATCGTTGCTCCGGGTTGTAAGACACCTTTCGTTTCGGCATCCTCAATCATAGCCAATGCGATACGGTCCTTAACACTTCCCGCAGGATTAAAAGATTCAATCTTTACAATCAGACGGGCTTTCAAATCATTGTTTTTATTATAGTTACTAAGTTCCAATAACGGAGTATTACCTACTAGATCCGTCAATTTCTTTGCAATCTTTTCCATATATATCTGTTTTTAAATTTTCTTGTTTTAAGATATGACAAAGATAGTGCAGATTCTGTTCAGGGGAAATACCACAGATGTGGTAATTTCATACCACATCTGTCTGATTAAAAAGCTCATTCTCTACCGACTCTTTAGTATCTAGGACGCTTTATCAGTATTCAAATAACGTGATAGGGCTTCCAGGAAGTAATAGTCGGCATAAACCAAGGGCACATCAATCTCTTTTCCATGTGGCAGACTGCCCGTCGAATGTTTCAAAAGAAATCCAGCATTATCGCCCAGTTTTGCTCTATACAGATCAGATGCCAAACTGTGAATCATCGTGGCAGCCGAATCATAGTATTCCGGACTCTTTGTATACTGATATAGTTCTAAAAGAGCAGAAGCAGCTATGGCAGCGGCAGAAGCATCTCTTGGAATATAACCTAGCTTTGTATCATCAAATTTCCATCCCTTTGTATATCCATCCTGCCCAACATTAAAGTCCCATAAAGGTATTTTATCTTCCGGCAAAGACGGGTTATTCAAAAAGAAATCAGCCATTTTTTGTGCTACAGACAAATACTTCGGATCCCCGGTTTCTCTATACACCATTGTAAATCCATAAATCCCCCAAGCCTGTCCTCTCGCCCAGGCAGAATTATCGGCATACCCTTGAGCAGTGGCCTTATCCCTGATTTCTCCCGTTATGGAATCATAATCGACTACATGATAGCAACTGAAATCTTCCCGAAGATGATTCTTGATAGTAGTGTTTGCATGTGTAACAGCCACATCATAATACTTTTTATCCCCCGTCTCTTTGGATGCCCAAAAAAGCAATTCAAGGTTCATCATATTATCTATGATTACAGGAAATTGCCACACTATTGTGTCATGGGGTGCTTTCCCTCCTTCCCATGATTTGATTGAATGAACATTCGGATTAAATCTCGTCATTAATGAATTCGCCGTTTGTGCCAAAATGTCTCTATAACTTTTATCTTTCGTCAAAGCAAAACCTCTGCCAAAGCTATTGTACATCATAAAACCGACATCATGATCTTTTGTATTATACTTATTCGGCTCAAGTGGTAATGTCCATTCCACTGCTTTCTCCTTCCAGCAACTATCGTTTGTAAGCTCATATAGCATCCACAATGTACCCGGAAAAAAACCGCTTGTCCATCCATAGATATCTGTCGTAGATAAACTGCCATCTTTTTTCGTACTTCTTGGATATCGCCCTTGCGTTTCACCTAAAGATGTCAGCATACAATGAGTCTGTTCACACGCATAGATAATATTCTCTTCTACAAACTGCTTTCTACTGTCTACAGAAGTACACCCCACCAGCAGAATAAAGATAAAACTACCAAAAATGAATCTACTATTTCTCATTTTGATTCTTATAAAATAATATTCCTACTTACTTTCATTAAATAAAAGCGTTCCCAATCCCAGGCATTGCGCATTCCAGCTCTCACCACCCTGTCCACGCACTTTATCTACCGCTTTCTTAGTATATTCCACTTCTGCTTCTGAAAGTCCTTTCCTATTATAATAATGATTGTACACCATTTCATAGATAGGTTGAAGATTTCCTCTGTCGATCGTTGAAATAGAATTTCCATACACATTCCCCTGAAAGGGAACATCGTCATTACCCAGATTATATTTTGCCATATATTCAAAGCCTTTCAACAAACGATTGTCCATACTTTTATATAGATCAATTCCCTGTTTCCACGCCACCTCACAAGATTCTGCCAATCCCCCTATTCCATATTGCGCATGGGTCTGATCTCTCCCACTTTCAAAATTCTGTCCGGTATCATAGATGTTCTTCGACAACGTTCCGTTACTACCCTCGGTCGTTGAATTATAAAAAGCGATAGCTCTGTCAAAAATCTCTTTATCATCCAAAAATACCCCAACCGCTAAATGCATTTTGGTTATCGCAGTATCCCAGTTTCCCGCGCGCCCACGTTTCCAGTCTTTTATCAAGTCATAAAAGACCTCTTTAAACATTTTTTCAGCCTGAATGATATCCGCTTCTTTCCATCCCGCATCTGTATAACGTAATATTTCAGCAGCATTTATCAGATTGAAACCATACCATGCTGACATCAGCATATCATCTCCCCCGATCAAAGCCGTCAATGTACCCGACCAGGCATTCAATATCTCAATAGCTTTATCAGCATAACGCTGTTCACCTGTTATAACCCACATTAAGGCACAATGATATGCCATCTGGGAGTCACTACTCATTGCTCCCGCTGCGGGACTATTCACTCCTTCTGTTCTTTCTACTTCCGCATAAGGACCCTGTACTACATAATTCACATTAGCGTGACCTTTCAACATTTCATAACCCAGTTTCCAAGGTTTTGCATAATAAAAAGCCTGCTCCTTTATCCTGGCCATATCTTCGTAAGTAAAAAGGATACCCGGATGTGAGAATACCTTGACCACTTGCGGCTTTACTTCCTCCTTCGGAGAAATAGTAATATCTTTCATTTCATCGGATGAATCACAACTCATCACTGTGAAGGATAATAATAAAAATGCCAAATATCTAATAATCTTATTCATACTCAAGTATATTTTAATATTTTACTTCCACTCTTTCAACGGAGTTGTTTTATACTTCGCCTTTGCTTTCTGTGGGATCAGTTTCACACAATAGTTCACCTGCGTAGAGGCAGGTATTAGAGTTTCAAAACCAATTATGGTTACACCATCATTAGGAGCATCGTAAGAATTGGAAGATTTAGCAGGAGCAGTTTTCAGTTTGATTTTCTGATTAGTCTCTACTCTGAAAATCATTTTCTTCGTCCCTTCAGTCAGTTCCAGACTGTAATCATCCAGTTTTCTGACAGTGGCTTTGGTAACCATTGACCAAGTCAATTCTGTCGCTTTATCCAATGACTCGATTTCATCCTGCACTACCACAAAGCGATTATCAACAATGGCAATCCCTCTCCAGCAAGATTTCACCTGCCCTTTATACGCATTCGTCAAGTCCGAAATAAGATGCATGAATCCGGGAGAATCGCCATAGCTATTAATACGGGTATATCCGCCTACATCTTGTTTTTTCTTATCAAATGCCAATGTATTATGGGAGAAGTTATTATATCGATAAACATCCCATCGCTGTGAATTCTGCTTTCTGTTCCACAAATCAATTCCTATCGTTTCTAAAGAAGTATAATCCTGTGGTCCAAGATCGATTGCCCAGCGCACTCCATCTGCTTCCATGATAAATGACCCTATATCCATATGGGAATGGTTGGCTCCGGCACGTCCGGTTTTAAGTCCGACAAAGATGGCATTGGAATCTGTCCAGGAAGTTCTCATAGAACCTACCGGAGTTACACCCTGTCCAACCCATAAATTCCGGGATGGTGGAAGAATACGGTCCAGGTCGATGTTCTTTCCCCATATCATCAATGCTGGAAGGATTCTGTTTTTTGTAAATGAACTGCTTTTCTTTTTAGTCAGGTAATAATATTGACTCCACAACACAGTCGAATCATGCATCTTATCTGCAAACCAAAAAAGAGTAGGATTCAAAGAAGTGGCATCACCACTGTCGCCGTAATTAAAACTTTCTTTCGAAGGAGTTATCATATTCTCGATGAAATAGGCAGAAGGCAGAAAACCTTCCATTGAAGACAGCCCGAAATCAGTATGAAAGAGTTTTTCAATAGCAGACAGGAACAGCACATTGAAACTGGTACCATAAGACCAATAGGTAAACCCTTCGGGATAAGCACCATCCGGAGCATATCCCTTCATTGGTAAAGCGATAGAAGAGATAGCTCTATCTACGACTACTTTTGCTATTTCCGGTATATCTTCATAAACTGCTATGGCTCCATAGGCCATTCCGGTGTTGCACACTTGGTTCCAGTTATGACCGGAAGAAAGCCAACTATTGTTATCTGTACTGAATGAGGTGTCTATTCCTTTCTTGATAATAGCTTCTTTGATTTCACTCTTTGAAGACTCCGGCAAATCACGATATAACCAGTCATAACCGATTGCCATAGCCAAGGTCATTTCTGCCACATCCAGGAAGTGAGAAGGATTCCAGTCTTCAAAACCAGCAATGGCCAGCATTTCTTTCTCTGCCCTCGCTTTAAATCGTTCATCCGAAGTCATGCGATAGGAATAAGACAGATAAAAGATCCTCCGCAAAGCCTCACGTGAAACCTCCAGAATTCTACGTCCTTTCTGTACTCTCTTCAAAGCATCCACTTCAAAGAGTTTACGAGCTTCCGACTGAATGACATCATCTATCTTCCGCCATAGTTCATTCTTTTCAATATTACTTTTTATTTGTTGAATATCACTATCAAATAACAGTAATCGGGGATGCTCTCCAAAATTCGCTGTTTTATCCAAATGCTTCAACTGGGCATTTGCTTCTATCCCTCCAACGAGGGATAGAAGTATGTATAATAATAGAAATTTAATTGTTCTCATATTGTATCTGATTAATAAAGTGTACCTTCTATTGTGAGATTATAAATACCCATATTATGAGTGTAATCAGGATGCTGTATAATCCGCAATGCAACAGGTTCATCCGAAACATTCTCTAACTCCCATGACAAAACTGTTGTTTCATCTACCTCATCAGTAACGGCATAATCCGTCCATTCTTCATCGCCTACGCCTTTTGTCTGAAGTATGGCTTTACTTTTCTGCCCGGTATCTGCTGCAATTATCTTCACGACTATCGACTTAACTCTACCGAAAATAGGAGTTTCCAAAGCACCACCATCAGCAAAATTCTTTAATAACAGACGCCCTTGTGTCGCACCATTCGCATTCGCTGGTGGTTGGGTTGTATTCTGGACACGTCCCTGATAAATCTTAGTACGTAAAGTCCTTCCTTCCACTACGCGATCATAATGTAACTTTTCATAGAAAGTGTATCGATCCGGTGCCTGTCCTGTCTCCGTTACCACATAGATAGCCAAATCTCTAAACCTTTCATCCATTAAAGTGATGTCAACCGCTTCTTCCGGCAACAAGTCCGTCACACCCTCTATCACCAAATCATAAATAGCCAACGAATTTCCCTTAGTAATAGCCGGATCTTGCATGATGCGAATAGCTACCGGATTGGCAGAAACATCGTTCAGTACCCACTTCATAGGCGAATTTGCTGTAATATCTTCACTCATGGCAAGGTCTTTCCAGTCAGTAGTTCCCTTATCCCGGTATTGTATCAAAGCACGGGTAGCAACATCTCCGGCAGTTCCGGCAGAAAGGGCCAAAGAGATTTTACTAATAGAACCCAGTACAGGAAATTCAATATATCCGCCCCCTGTTCCTATCTGCAAACGTCCTTTAGAGGTACTCTCTCCATAGATTGAAATTCTGTTCTCTGTATAGTCAATACGACATCCATGCAGTTGTACTTTCAATGTTTGTTCTCCTATCGTTCTCTCAAAGTGCCCGTCTTTGGTATTCCAAGTTCCTCCGGGGAAAGCCGAGCCGTCACTAGCCTTAAAGATTTTTATACCTTCACCATCATTATAAAATCCTTCGTTGAACAATGTGTTTTCCGGAGATGGCCCCGGGTCAACAGGAGATTCACACACAGTTCCTTCCAGGCTAAAATCATAGATTGCCAAGGCAGTTGAAGAAGCTGCCTCATCTGCAACAACCTTCACATAAATAGGATATTTCATTATTTTCCTATCCAATACCCATTCATAAGCATTGGTGCCTGAAAGAACCGGGCTTTTAGCATAAACTTCCCAATTTCCTCCTTTGGCCTTAATCATTAATACGACTTTAGTTCCCGTATTATTAGCCGAAGCGTTAGCCGCTACCAATGATACTTTTGAAACACTGCCTAGCAATCCTGTCTCTATAGCTCCGGTATTGGCATCCAGCAAAATACGTCCGTCCGAGGTCGTAGTGCCATTCACTGAAACACCGGGGGCATCCGGTTCCAACTGACATTGTGTCAAAAACACCTTCAAACTAAAATCCTGAATAACCTCATCGGATACGACTCTCTCAAAATAACCATTAGAGAAAAAAGAAGGAAACGGCTGTCCACCGGATGTCAAATACTTATTTTTATCATCAAAATGCTCATCCAGTACGATTACGGGCTCTACCACGACCGGCGGTATCACTTCTCCCGGTTCATCTTTCTTTATCAACTCTTCATTGTCACTGCAAGCCATCGCAGCAAAAAGAAAGATGATTAACAGATATATATCTTTTATATAGTTTTTCATATCAGACTATTTTAAAGTTAAACGCTTTATCGCAAAATTCATACGTTGCAGGTTACTGCTTGTCTCGTTGATATACAAATAGGCGATATACTTCTGATCATGACTCTTTATCAGCACTCCCTGATCTTGTCCTAACTCATAAGCATGTGTAGTAACTCCATCCAACGCCGCCTGGCGCAGATCAATCTCATCGACGTATATCGTAGGCACGCCACTAGTCTTTAGTTGACCATCAGGCCAATACCTTTTCTCCATCAAAGTACGGTTGGTTGCTCCCGACGGGATTTCAACAGGATATAAATATCCTTTCTCATTGGACGGGGCCACCAGTCCATGAGCAAATGACCATCCGGAACCCATCGTCGATTTAAACGTATATATAAAATCAATCTTGTCGGCAATACCCAATTCCTCTACTTGAGCCACGGAATAAGATTGCATTGTCTCCAAAGAAAAACAGTTCCTCTCACCGGACGACAATGACAGATTCTTAAAGATTTCCACACTACTCACTGTATATTCAGGAGACTGAATAGTAGCCTCACCACCTTCGGTTATACTACGAAAATGAAACCTTATCTTATTTCCTCTGGCTTCTTTAGGCACTACATAAAAATAGCGTATAGTTGCAGCAATCGTATCAACAATATAAGCCTTGGAGACTGTTCCTTCGGTACTTGTTTCTGTAGCAATACGCACTTCCTCTTCTTCTCCGTTATTAGGATTGGTATATCTGCTATTCATGGCAATTCCCGTTCCTTCGGCACCCGGAAAGGATGCTGTTATCTCTACAGCCTTTATCGAAGTACCGTCAGTAGACCCTATCGCATAGGCAAACTCTAATGTATTTCCCACCAGAACCGGGCCTGCATCTTTCCGTAAGAGATCATTTCTCAAAGGGCTTTCATCGTCAGAACAAGACGAATAGAACACCATCGTAACAGTATACAGCAGTAAATACAGCGAAAACCAAATTATCTTTTTCATATCTTTCCTTATTCCTTTTCAACAACAATAATCTCATATTCCTTATATACCTCTCCACTTCCAGAAATAACGGTATACTTCACAGGTGCGCTAAAGTTAGTCCATACTCCCATTTTAGGAGTGATAGTTGCCTCGGGAGCCAAAGAACAACGAGGTTTTAGATGGGCTAAATTCACTCCATTCTTGACTTCCACATTAATAATCCCATTTACATCATCAATCGTCACTTGTGTAGCAACATTGCGATTATCTGCCGTATATAATTGCACAGAACTTATATAAGCATCCGTCCGGTCCGTTACCTGATACACTTCTTCATCGGTATCACAAGCTCCCATAACGATGGCAAGGAATAATACTTTTACCATTAATATGATATGTGTTTTCATTTATCTATGTTTTAATTACAACCATGGTTTATTTTGAGTCAGATTAGGATTCAGTACCCGCTCATCCTCCGGTATATTGTAAATGTAATATCTTGGGAAAGTACGGTCTGTTGCATTCTTATACTGATCTTGGATAAAGTCATTCAAAGTGCTGCGTAGTTCCCGGCCATTGGGGTAATCCCAAACTGTTTCTGCAAGGCGCCACCTCCTAAGGTCAAAGAACCGTTGCCCCTCTGCCACAAATTCGATAGCTCTTTCCTGTTTGATCGCATCAAAAAAAGTATCCTTCGTCTTAAATTTATTACGATCCAGTGCAGGGAGTTTTCCCCGTCCCCTGATCTTGTCAACCAGGTTGTACAATTCATCCGACGGGCCATGAAGTTCATTCATTGCTTCACAATACATCAACCAGACATCCGGCAAACGCATCAGATAAAAATCCTGCGGTCCGTTAGATCTTGAATAGCCCGCATACTGTCTGACAAACTTGCGGAACATATATCCCGTCCTACTATCATTATAATCCAGATACCCATTCTTATTACCAAACATAAAAGCCAGGCTGTCTCCAATAGTCATTCCGTCAGGAGTGATTGTACGCATCTTCTGCCCGTTCCATACAATAGTACTGCGCATCCGGTAATCACGTCCTTCATATGTTTTAGGGTTAGCTGATCCATTTGCCAGATTCTGGTTTTTGTTCAGAATTATAGGGTCAACATAATCACCTGTTTTGGTACTCTGATATAAATTTACCAAATAATTTGTCGGCTGCATGTTTGCCCATCCATTGAGTACACTGCGGTTTCCGAAGATTTTGACAAACTCTTCTCCCTGTCCGATATTGGGTCCTCCGTACTGAAGAGAGAAGATGACTTCCGAGCATTTTTCATTTTCCAGTGTAAAGAGTTGAAGATAGTTGGGATTCACATACTCTCCGGGAGCACCATCCTTAAATAATTGAAGATTGTAGGCAGGTTTCATTACCTCCTTGAAATTACCGATAGCCTTTTCATAATATTCTTTGGCTTCCGACTCACTTTGCTGGAAATTGTCGACTTCCGGACGTCCGTTCTTTTTCCAGCTAGCCCAAAACAGTTCTAACTTCCCCTTGAAAGCATAAGCGGCTATTTTGGTTGCCCGCCCCTGGTCTTCACTCGATTCATACGAAACCGGAAGTACCGATATAGCATAATCATAGTCTTCGAAAATCAAATCTTTCACCTGCACAATAGGCGTTCTAGCAATAGAATAGGCTTCTTCTTGTGTAGGCACATGGTCCAAATATTGTATATCACCATACAAATCAATCATCAATGCATAATGAAGGGCACGGATAAAGCGGACTTCTCCTTCATAACGTCTCAAAAGATTAAGTTCTTTATCAGTCACAGCTTCTCCCTGCATTCTGCGTAATTGCATGATAGCATTATTAGCCCGGTTGACAGAAGCATAGCATTTATTCCAATAATCAGAAGTGATTGACTGGCTATTTGCATTTTGAAAATAAACCAGGTCAGCATTCGGATAACAATCCAGTCTATAAAATAATCCAAATGCATTACGCATGGCATTATAAACGGCATTTACCCCTTTCTCCGCATCCTCGGTAGTCTCCCAAAATGTATCTGCACTGATCTTGGTAGTAGCCGGATAATCCAGCAGATTATCAATGCAGCTTGTCTGTACCAACAAGACAACCAGCAATAATATATCTCTCATAGCTCTTTTCATACTATATCGTTTTAAAGCGTTATATTTATACCTAAAGAATAGTTTTTCATAAGCGGGTAAGGAATCTCCGAACCACTTTTAGGAAGTTTCTCCGGATCCAATCCCGGCCATTTGGTTATCGTAAACAGATTCTCTGCTGATACATGTATGCGCACGGAGTTTACACCTATATTTTTGAGAATCTTTGACGGTATTCTATATCCTAACTGGATATTCTTCAATCGGATATAGTCACATGAGTATAACCAGAACGTAGATTGTTCCTGATTAAATCCACCATTACTCCCCGATGTCAGACGTGGAAATTTCGCTCCCCGGTTATCAGGTGACCAAGTATCCAAATGATGCTCCTGGAAAGCATAACGAGAAGTATATACATTTACATTATTGAAATTATCCAGCCAGAAATTCTTTCGTCCCGCATTTCCCTGGAAAAGCATACTCAAATCGAATCCTTTCCAATCTGCATTGAAACTTATACTAAAGTCACTTGTCGGAATGTAGCGCATACTATTGGGCATAGCCACTTTATCATTACTGTCAATCATTCCGTCACCATTGATGTCTTCCATCAAAAGATCTCCCGGAGCTAAGTTATCACTTTGGTAAGGAGCATTGGCCACCTCTTCCCACGTTTGTACAATTCCGATCGCTTTGTAGGTATAGACCATCTCGTAAGGATAACCCAGGAACTTATCTCCGCGTCCCAATCGTTCATTCCATTTAAGCAGTTTATTCTTATTATATGAATAGTTGATACCAACACCATAAGAGAAATCAGCAATCTGATCTTGCCAGGAAAGAGAAATCTCCGCTCCCCTGTTTCTCATCTCTCCGATATTCCTGTCGGGTGCTTCCAGCCCCGACAATAACCTGGATACTTGTCCCGGACGAATCATACTTGTAGTCAGTTTATTATATAAGTCCAGTTCCATCTTCAAGCGATTGTTGAAGAAAGAAAGTTCCAATCCCAGATTTGTCATAGCAGTAGATTCCCAGGTAAAATTGGGGTCAATCAATTTATAAGGAGCATAACCTTCCACCAATACATTATTTCCGAACGTATATGGGTAAGAACTATATGTATCTTTCTGATAATAACGGTCTACCCCTGAATTATTTCCGACTTTCCCCCAAGACATTCTGATTTTTCCGTTAGATACAATATCCTTTAAAGGTTCAAAAAATCCTTCTTCCGAGAAACGCCACGCAGCAGATACAGAAGGGAATGTTCCCCATTGGTGACCTTTGGAGAACTTGGACGATGCATCCCAACGTATCAATGCCTGTAGCATATACTTATCAAGTATATCGTAGTTCAATTTAGTCACAATAGAACGTAACCCCTCTTTGCTAGACGAACCGCCTGTAGATTGAGTGGTCACTCCCGCACCGTCTATTTCAGTCAGATTCGGGTGAAACCTGTCATTACGGGAACTACTTTGTGATCTTTCATGCCAATATTCTTCAGAATATATAAACTGGAAGCGCAGATTATGCCCGCTGAAGATTTCCTGATTGTAGATAGCATGCAGGTTCAGGATTGTCTTCGTACGTTCGCGTGTGTAATCTGTGATGCCGGTACTCTTAGTTACAGTTTCATAACCAGCTAAGCCTGTTTGAAAGTTCTGTAAGATAGTAGGCATACTCCATGATTTTGTAAAGTCATTCCGGTAAGTCAAACCATAATCTGCCCTAAACTGGAGAAACGATACAGGTTTCCACTCCAAAAAAGCCATACCATTGAAGTCTTTGCGTTCCAGCTTATTGTTGTTTATACTATATTTTGCCAAAAGGTTACTGGCCAAAATATCTTCACCATAGGCCATAGCCCCACCATACTCTCCTGTCACCGGATGTTGCGGTAAGATACCTGCCACTGTTCTGACCATTTCCCATGTTGAAGCATTCCCGTAAGAAAGTAATCCTTCATCTAGTGGATATACCTGATCCGACCATTGCCCTGCGGCATTCAGACCTACTTTAAAATGGTTGCCAATTTTCTGATCTACATTAACACGGAAAGAATAGCGTCTGTAATCGTTATTAATCATCAATCCTTCCTGATCTAATAAACCGATAGACAGATAATAAGTTCCCTTATCATTTCCACCCGTAGCAGACAAACTGTGATTCTGTGTAAAAGGAGAGCGGAAGATGACATCCCACCAATCAGTATTAGGATACAACAGCGGATCGACCATTCCCTTCGCCATCCATTCATCAATTGTTCCATCTTTATAAATAGCTCCACTATTACCATTTGTCGCTGCTTGGTTATGCAACGTCAGTGCCCTTGGATAGTCTGCTAAAAAATCATAGAAACCGGTCGCTTTTCCAACGGAGAAATTACCTGAATAATTCACGTTTACCCGCCCTGATTTCCCTTTTTTGGTTGTAATCAAAATAACGCCATTGGCTGCTCTGGAACCATATACTGCTGACGAGGAAGCGTCTTTCAATACAGAAATACTTTCTATGTCATTCATATCAATCCGGTCTATCTCTATGTCAGGGATACCGTCAACTACAATCAGAGGAACAGAATTGTTGACAGTTCCCAGTCCGCGTACTCTCAAAGTAGCCCCATCCTTACCTGCCATACCGCTGGACTGCTGCACCATCAATCCCGGTACCAATCCACTTAATGCAGTAGAAGTGCTTGAAATAGACCTGCCGGATAGTTGCTCATCAACGGATACCATTGATACCGCTCCCGATAAGTTTACTTTTCGCTGTGCACCATAACCAACAACTACTACTTCTTTCAGTAAATGAGAATTTTCCTTCAGGATAACGGCTAATTCTCTTTTCCCGTTTACAGGTTTTTCAATTGTTTCATAACCTATATACGAAAAGACAACCGTTGAAGAAGGATCTACATTGTCAAGATGAAATTTTCCGTCAATATCAGTGATAGTGCCTTGTGAAGAGCCCTTTATTAGTACAGACACACCAATCAAAGGAATTCCTTTTTCGTCAACGATAGAACCGGTCAATCGTTCTGGTCTTTCTTTTGATTGAGTTTTAGGAACAATTGAAACAACCCGGTTTTCATTTATCTTATAATCTAAAGAGGTGCCGGATAAAATCTTCTGCATGGCGGATTCTATTCCTACATTCTCACATTTGATAGAAACCGGTTTATCCAGATCTTTCAGATTCTCCGAATAGAAGAAACGATAATCAGTCTGCTTTTCGATGTTTCTGATTACTTCTCTAACAGGGAGGTTAACAACACTCAAGGTAATTTTTTCCCGTTTTGTCTGTTGTCCATAACATTCAAAAGCGAACATTATAAGGCAACAAAATAGACATAGGAAGCCTGTAATTCTTGAACCCAAGAATTTTACTTTCAGATATTTTTTCATATCTTTGTGAATAAATTGTTTTTAATAATTAGTGATTAGGACAATTTAATTAAGGTCGAAGGAATTGCCCTTTTCTTCGGCCTTACATTTTTTTCTAGTCAGATGTGTCTCATAGGCGTCATATTAATTTATAAAGTTAAACATTTTAAGGTCAATCGTTCATTATCTTTTCAAAGTCTTTGCTTCGTTTCTTGTCCACTCTGATTTTAATGATTCCCTGTTCCCATACATAGTCAATAGGTGCAGTGTCTCTCATTAAGTCAAGCGTTTGTTGTATCGTTTCGTCCATCAGGATTCCTGTAAACTTGTAGTGTTTCAACAGTTCGTCTTCGATACTTATCTGTACTTTATATTTACGTTCAAGTTTCTTTACTATACTCTCCATTGTCTCTTTTTGGATAATCCACTTAGGATCTTTCCATGATGTATATAAGAGAGTATTCACATCCTTTCGGAATTCGACCTGTATATCTTCCTTATTTTTCTTACAAATCAAAACTGTTTCATTTGGTTTTAGATAAACTTCGGGAATGTCCTGCCCTGCATCGGGTTTCACTTTTACGGAACCTCTGACTAAGGTCGTTTCCACAATATCCTCATCATCGTAGGCTTTCACATTAAAACTGGTTCCCAACACTGTTATTTCTGTTCCCTTGGCAGAAACAATAAATGGCTTCTTATCTTTCTGCACTTCCAAAAAGGCTTCTCCGTGTAGTTCAATCTTTCGCTCCTCGTTCCCAAAAGATTTTGTATATGTAATACTACTCCCGGAATTTAATGTTACAACAGAACCGTCCGGCAGACTTAAGACAGATTTAGAGCCTAAAGGAGCATTTACCATTGTAATCCCATCTACAGCAAGACTGTCATTATGACTTCCCCATTCATAAGCAGCCCAACAGGACAGAATAAGGAGAGCAATCGCTGCTACATTTTTCCACATCATCAGATATCTTTTCTTCTGCACAGGCTGGTTGTGAGATTGTTCCTTAATAGTGCCCATGACTCTATCGTAGGCAGACTCCAGATAATTATCGGGCTTCATGTTTCGGGCAACCAATTCAACTGTGTAGACTTCTCTGAAATAACGTTTATTGTCCGGAGTTTCCAGCAGTTTTTTCAGTTCAGTCCGTTCCTCTTCTGATAATCCTTTCTCAAAAAAAGAAGATACCAGTTCATTTATTCTATCTATGTTATTATTTTCTTGCATATATATTAAAGACGATGTAAGTTAGAAAAAGGGTGGTTCTAAATCTGAAAAAAAATAAAGATTAGTAAGATTCCCAGTTTTTTTCTTAAAATAAGAATCGCTTCACGCAGATTAGATTTTACTGTATTTACAGAAATATCCATCTTTTGAGCAATCTCGCTATATTTGAGTTTTTCGAAACTTCTAAGTTTTAAAGTCTCCTGATAACGTTGTGGAAGTTCACTTATTGCAGCAGTAATGCGGGATTCATCTTCTTGAGAAATAAGATATTCTAATGGATTCTCATCCAAATCAGCCAGCGTATGGCATTCTTCCACCGGAAAAAAATCTTTCTGGACCCGCAGATAATCAATACAGGCATTTTTCACAGTTTGCAGCAGGTATCTTCTCATCGCAAGTTCCTGAATATTCTCCATATTCGCCCACAACTTGACGAAAGACTCGCTAACGATATCTTCTACAATGCATGTATCTTTCACATATCCACAAGCAAAATAATAGAGTTCTTTGTAGTATTGAGTAAAAAAGGATTTAAACTTCTCTTCCTTTATCCAATCCGCACTTTTTCCCATTCCAATAGTATAACAACTTAAAGTTCAACGTGAGTTCGAGATGGAGCAAAGTTACTTAAATATATTATTTAGAGAACGTTTCCCATATATTTTTTGCCATGAACAAAAGAATAGTTGAATCAGAAAAGTACATGATAAGAAAAATATCTCATAGTAATTTACAAGTGATAACCAATCATTTATAATCAAACTAGCCCAAGCCTACGCTAATTATCGTAGACTTGGGCCGACTATTTTCCTGAACTTATTATTTATAAAGTGCGTTTTTGCTTCTTGATGTAATCGACCATGAACAAACAACCGGGCGCATACATATTTCCATGATTGAAGCCCTGCAACTCATGCAAGAAAACTTGGTCGTTACCCAGGCTGCGAAGCACAGCATACAAATGGGCATTTTCCTCATAGCGGGCTGCCAGTTCCTGATTCCGGTCGCCAGTTATTAAATAGATCGGTGGTGTTCCCGAGTGCGCATGATATAATGGAGCAAACTCGTCGATAACAGGTATGCCGTCTTTCAATTTCCGTTCACTCCGAATCGTGAAATGTGTTACTGTCTGTCCGCTAAGTGGGAACCAGGCGGCCACTTTATCGGCATCTACCTGATATTTTTGCAGATAACTTTTATCGAGTGCCAACATCAAAGTCAGATATCCACCGGCAGAATGACCGGATACATAGATCTTATCCGGATTTCCTCCGTATTGGCTGATATGCTTGAATGTCCAGGCTACCGCTTCGGCAGCATCTTCGATGTAAGCCGGATTGGTAGCACGCGGACTTAACCGATAATTGACCGTTACTACTGCAAATCCTTGTTCTGTCAGTTCTCTTGGAATATGTTTACTCCCGCCCGTCAGACCACCACCATGAAACCAGACAACAGTTGGAAAGTCCTTGATACCCTCCGGGTAGTAAATATCGAGTTTACAACGTTCCAGACGATAAGCATCTGTTTCATTTTCCAAAAGATAAGAAATATCTTTCTTGTCTTTATAAATAGTTTGTGCTGATAATGACACAACACAGGCTAATAACAGAAGAAGAATTCGAGTTCTCATATAATTAACATATTAAGATGTAGACAAAATTATGTACATCTTTTGTATCACGCAAATAATCAACCGTAAATTTCTATAGATAAACGACAATCTCCCGCCCGAATATGTACCCGAAAACACATTTCCAGACAGGAGATCCACCATTATAGACAACAAAGTCCCTCTCTAAAGTTTCTTGATGGAGAAATCGGCGAAACGGATTTCTTCATCGCGCAACTGGTCTTGCCAGCTACGGTTCTCGCCCAAATAGCGGTAGATACCCCATTTGGGGCGAAGTCCCGTACAATCGGTGCGCCACATATCCATCTTTTGGGGATCGAGTTTCAAGAGAACTTTCCCGTCTTTCACGCGCATGATGGTTACTTCATAAGAACCATCCTCACCGAAACGGGCTTTCTCTTCCACCTCTACCCAGTTACCGAGGAAGTCGGCCAAATCCGTGCTGGCAATAGTCGTAGTACTCTCGCCACGCTTGTCATAGCGCACACGTAACTGTTGTCCGCCCTTACTATTCGAATAGGCAGTCAGTGTGATGAGCGGAGAGCTGACGTCTGCCGTACCGGATGTGTTGTCGATACCTTTCAACTGGTGAAGATGGGAGAATTTGGTAGTTGTACGAAATCCTGCCGGCAAACAGAATTTCCAACGGAACACCATTGTCTCTCCTTGCTGGCCAACAAGGCTTTGCGGAGATTTATTATCTGTTTTTATTTCATTCCGCTGACGGTCTGTGATATTCGGCAGACCGCGGTCGTCGTCTATCGCAGCATGAATAAATAATGCGAATACATATTTGTTCAACTGATTGTCACGCACCTGCTGAATATGCTGGAAATGCTCCGTTTTATGCTCGCGCGAAGAATCGGGAGCCTCGTGGTTGTAGCCCGAGCGCTTTATCAAGTCGTACGTTTTCGCGCTGTTGCCATCGGCTATTAATGAACCGTCCACTTGCTGTTCCGGTTGTCCGGGCTTCGGCTGTTCCTTGTCGTCTATCACTTCGGATGAACTATTGGAGCAGGCAATAAAGGCAAAGAGGGCTAAGAATAAGATTCCTGTTTTCATACGTTTATTTCATATAGGTGGTCAGGAAATCGACAGACTTGAAGAAAATCTCTTCCATCTTATCAGAAGTCTTTGAACTTACGTTGTGGTCATAATACTTATACGTCAGCAGGTTGCAGACGCCTCCTTTTTTCTTTAGTGCCGATGCAAACATTTCACTTTGCTCACACTCTACCGTCACATCACACGTGCCACATACCAGCATGGAAGCAGGGATATTCTTCTTTGGAATGAGATTGATAGGAGATGCTTCGCGCAGGACTTTCGGGTTCCGGTCACAGAAATAAGCGATGCGTTGAGCATCTTTTGTCTTCATGGTGATGGCAGCCTTTTCCAGATCATAGATACCGGAATAGCCGACAAGTGCTTTCGTTCCGGGAACAGTCATGGCAGCAACTGCCGCCAGGTGTGCACCTGCAGAAGTGCCCAGGAAGCCGACACAGGCAGGATTTACATTCAATTCGGCAGCATGCTCCTGCACGTATTTCACAGCATCCAGAATATCTTGAATGGAGACTTTCACGGTTGCGTCGGATTGCGGTGCCAGTGTATAAGAGACACGTACACCTGTAATACCCTTTTGCTTTGCCAGGTATTGAGACAGAGATCTGGACGAACCATTATCTCCACGTGCCCATCCACCTCCGTGGATGTAGACCACGAACGGAGCGGGTTTGTCAGTCTCTGCAAAGTCTACTGTGAGTATCAGCTCATAATCCTTATGTTTCTTATACACAATGTCTTTGGTAGTCACTCCCTTATAGTCCTTGCTTTTCAGACGGTCCGGCTGATAGGTATAAGGCACCATCACATCGGGAATGGTATTCACATCGATAAACTTCGCATATTTCTTTGCATACAGCAGCGCATAGGAGCCGTCCTCATTCTGCGTCATCTTCATGCCATAGCGATTGGAAAATTGCTGTGGTTTCGCTTCCTGGGCAAGGCAAAAAAGCGGCAGCATACACAAACATAAAATCAGTTTCAATTTCATGATATCACTTCATTAGGTGGGATAATCTTATTTCTTCTTTAAAATTAGATATGGTATCGTTTCTACATCCGACGTACTGTATTTCAGTCCGATGCGCTTTGCCGTATCTATGTACTTCTGATTGCCCAATGCCGTTCCCGCTTCATAAAGAAGAATGGCGGCACGCGACTGGTCGAATGGTTTAATCTGCTTGAACTTCCAGCTTTCGGGGTTCATATAATAAGGATACAGATAGTCTACTGCCTGCGAAGCCACTTTGCCGTTGGCGGCCGGAGTATTCCACAAGTTGATACCTATCTGGCTGGTAATCTGATTGGCTTCCATCAGAGCTTCGAGAGCGAAAGTTGAATAATGCAGGGAGAGCGTCCGTTCCAGTTCTTGGGGTAGTGAGCCGTCATCAGCAATCTGTGCACCCATTTTGGGGAGGATGCTTTGCTCGGCTACTTCACGGATGCGGTCGGTGCGGTCCAGATAGGCGAGTACCATCAGGTGAATGGCTTCATACCACAGGCCATGATTGTTGGCAGCATGAGATTCTCTTTGTCCCTGTGTGCTGTTCTCCATCCAATAACAGAAAGCGGTAGCCCAGTCATCGAGCTTTTTCTTGTCCGAGGCAGTCCAGCTTTTCGAGCTTTCTATCAATTTGGCAACTCCCAGTGCACGACTGAAACGACGGGAGTCAATGAAGCCCGAACCACGCATATTTTTCATTCCCGGAACGGATTGTGCATAAGTCATATTGGGGTTCATACCCAATTTCGGGTCGGTAAACCATGTTCGTAAATGATCGGCACAGGCTTTGGCGTAGACTTCTTTTCCGGTGATGTAATAGAGTACGCCCAAACAGTAGGCAGCGTCGCCAAAACGGTTGGCATTCTCACGTTCAGGGTATTCATAAACTTCCGGGTTGCGTTCGCCATCCTTACGGATATAGGGAAGCCCATCTGTCTTCGTGGAGTCCGGCCACCAGTATGGGGATAGAGTCATATAATCCCGGGGGTCCTTGCTGGGAGGTAATTTCTTTTTAGCTGTTACCGACAGAGGAGACATCTTTATATATTTCTCTGCCGCCTTTTCCTGTAATTCGATGTACTGGGTCACCTCTTTATCGCCTTTCTGATAATCGGTCTTCAGCTTCTCGAGCAATGTCGCATTAAACGGTCCCAACGGTGCCGCGTTCAGTACTCCCCAACAAAGGCATAGAGCCCATATAGCAAAGATTCGTCTCATAAATGTATTCTTTTAGAGTAGTGGAGATGAGTGGTTAAGATAAGATGTGTAATGGTAAGATTAATAGTGAAGCAAGTAAGAGGTAAGTTAGCAAAAAGCAGGTAATCAGGAAATAAGCAACCAAGCAGTAAGTAGTTGAGTATAAAATATTTGCTACTTAACTACTCACTACTTGATTGCTAAATCTTTACTACTTATACTAGCTCCAGATTCGGTGATTCTTCTTTAAGAGAAGAAACAACCACCGTTAATATCAATATTCGTACCTGTCAGGTAAGAAGATTCGGAGCAAGCCAGGAAGCAAACCAGTTCGGCAACTTCATCAGCAGTTCCCTCACGACGCAATGCGTAAGAGCCTTTCATACGTTCACGATTCTCCGGTGTATTGAAGCGGTCGTGGAACGAAGTAGCAATCGTACCCGGACAGATAGCGTTGCAGCGGATTCCTTGAGGACCGAGTTCTTTGGCCATAGAGCGGGTGAATGTCATTACGGCACCTTTGGCAGTTGCATACATGGAAGCTCCGTTGCCACCGCCGTCGCGGGCAGCCAATGAAGAGAAGTTTACGATAGAACCACCCTCCGGCATCATCGGAACTACCTCACGGGTACAAAGGAATACGGAACGCATATTGACATCCATCAGGAAGTCATACCAGTCTTCATCCTGTTCGGTGATTTTCTTACGGCCTACGATTCCGCCTACTACATTTACCAATACATCTACCTTGTCGCCAAAAGCCTTGTTGCACTCTGCAAAAAGATTCTTCACCGCAGCAGCTTTCGTCATATCACCCTGAACAGCGATTGCTTCACCACCCACGTTTTTAATCAATGCCAGTGTTTCCTGTGCATCGGCTTCATTATCAAAATAGTTCAAACAAACTTTAGCGCCTTCTGCGGCTAATTTTACAGATATTGCGCGACCCAGGTCACGTGCACCACCAGTTACAATAGCAACTTTTCCTTCTAATTTCATAATTGTCTTTTTTAAAATACGTTTATTTATTGATTTGTTTAATCTCTCCTACTGTCAGGAAGATGGAGCACAACGATAGTGGTACCAAAGCTCCCAACAGGCTGAATAATAAAATCCAGTTTGTAATATAGCTGGCAAAAAGAATAGCCAGAATTGTACCCAACACGGCCGAAGCACCTCCAAGACCTGCTAGAGAACCTACGGACTTGCCGCTATGCAAATCGCTCGGAATGGTCTGCAAGTTCGTCATGAAGAACTGGAAGCCTCCCAATACCAGTGCCATAAAGAGAATGGCAACCGGAGCCGTGGTAGACATGATAGCTGCCAGAATGGACGGAATGATTATAAATCCACCAATCAGCATGGCTGCTTTGCGGGCATAGTTCACAGTCTTTCCACGGTTTATCAGCCAACCGGAATACCAGCCCCCGGCAACACTTCCCAAAGCCGCGCCCACATAAGGCACCCAGGCAGAGAACGCCACCTCTTTTATATTCAGATGGAATACGTCGGCAAGATAAAGCGGCAGGAAAGTTACAAACATCCACCAGATAGGGTCGAGGAAGAATCGGCCGAGAATGACAGACCAGTTCTTTTTCACACGCAACAGTTCGCCCCAGCTCTTTCCTTTATCTTCTGTCTTTATCTCCTTTTCGGGCTGACCGCTTAGAATATAAGTACGCTCTTCTTCCGTAATCCAGGGATGCTCTTTCGGAGTTGCCTTATTGATTATCAACCAGGGAATCAGCCAAATCAATCCCAATCCACCGACTACAATGAAAGTCAGTTTCCAGCCAAAGGCGATGAACAGCATCAGAATGATAATCGGAGCAAGAATGGAACCGATGGAAGCTGCCGCTCCAAACAATCCCTGTGCAAAAGCACGTTCTTTCTGCGGGAACCATTCGGCATTACTTTTCGTAGTGCCCGGCCATGGGCCGGCTTCACCCAAGCCCAACATCATCCGGAAAAAGGTCAGTGAGAAGATTCCTCTGGAAAGAGAGGCCAGCGCATCCGCCGCTCCCCATACCAGCACACTCCAGAAGAAACCTTTCCGGCATCCGATTTTATCGTACAACTTGCCGGAGACAAGTTGGCTGATGCCGTATGCAATCATAAAGAAAATCGTAATCAGGCCGAGAATGTCTTTCGCTTTCTGCGACGCATCGGGATCGTTACGGTCTATCAGACCGAGGTCGATGGCGATACCCTCGCGATTGGTGACAAAGGTGACTCCGTTCTTCTCTTTCATCTGCACATTGGCTACGCTGACCGAATCGCGGTTTCCGTTGGCGGCTGTCAGGATATACTGGTCGCCCACCAATGCGGCGTGGTTGCCTTTATCGCTCAACGCCTCCGCCTCGGGCAGAAGACGATAGTCGATATTAGCCACCCACATATAGTTGAGCGTGCCTCTATCCAGATAATTGATGATGGTTATCAACATGATTAATCCGATAACCACCCATCTAAGTCCTTTTACTTTCATGCGCCTAGAGGTTTAAGAAGTCTGCACGCACGGGACTAAAAGTATCAATCAGAATACCGGCTTCCAGGCAAACGCATCCGTGCCATTCATCCGGTGCTACGTAATAACCATCTCCGGCAGAAAGAATCTCTTTCTTATCGCCGATGGTGAGTTCGAATTTGCCGCTCACCACGTAAGTGGCCTGGCTGTGATAATGCTCGTGCATGGTTCCTACCGCACCTTTATCAAATTTCACTTTGACCATCATCAACTGTCCGTCATACGCCATAATCTGACGATTGACACCCGGAGCGGGGTTTTCCCACTTCAAATCTTTCTCAAACTGAAAAGTTTCACTACATGTTTTCATACTTTCTATCTATTAATGGTTTGTTCTCATTTGGCAAAAACTCCGCAACGACCGTTCCAGTCGTAATTCTTTCCTTCGACGGACAAGTGATGTTTATTCTCTTTGCTGTCTTCTGCGTTGGCCAGACAGAGTGTTACGGAATGTCCACCTTTATATATAGCTTTGATAACGGTGTATTCGGCCGTATCCATCACCACTTTCACTTCCTCGCAGGAGGATGTCAGATTGTTGGAAGTCTCCATCACTACGTCATAATCTCCATGCGTTTCGATGGAAGTAGCAAACGTGTGATTCTTCTGTTCTTTTTCTCTGATTAGAAACGCTGTCTCGTTTCGCAAATTGAAATCCGGATCATTAGCTCCCAGGCGAAGCATCTTTAGTTCTGTCTGGGGAGTGGTGGCCGCACTAATGGTATAGAGGCGGTTGTCCTTGACAAAAGTGAAACTGGAGGTGTTCGTTTTCTCATTCTGTCCCCAGGCTTCCAGCCACAGATGCTGATAACCGTTCTTTGTTCCGAGGGTTTGCAATCCGTTGCTTGCTTTGGTATATGGGAAATTCAAAGAAACAAAGTGCCCGTTATACCATAGCGGATAGTCGTATTGGTGTTCCTTGTCGGAGTTGGCCTGCAACACGTCCAGTATCAGCGGGAATTGCAGGAAAGGAGTAGTCACATACACCAATGTACGTTTCATTTCCACTCCGGAATATGCATTGGTTTCTTTGGCTACCATCACTTGGAAATGATCTCCGTTGAAATCACTGTAAATGATGTCCGAATGATAACGGGAAGACACTTTTATATCGCCGCCGAAATTGGAAGTTTCATCGACCACCAGTGTGTTGTGTGCAATGGTCTGTTTGGCAAACGATTCGTTCTCACGTGTGTAATGTCCCTTATTCTTGGCTTCGATATTGAGAAAACGGGAAGCTCCGTAATCTGTCAGAATCTCGTTTCCATTATCGTAATAGGCCATTGTGAGTTTATCGTAATGTCCGTGGCTAAGGCCATGAGAAGTGGCTTTCAGGGTCAGGACACTATTCAGTTTCGGGTCTGTCGAGCGAATCACGGCAATGCCTCCCTCGTCTCCTTTGCGTCCGTCGCGGAACACACTGCTGCGATATACGATTGGAGCAGCTTCGCCACGGGCAATATCACGGGCTACCCGGAAACCACCGATTGTAGGCAGATAAGTATGCTGGTATTCGTTCGCTACGGAGAGCAATGATTTATCCGACGGATGGACATTGTATAGAATATCTGCAGCGTAAACCAGTTCCTGTGCGGAAAGTCCTTTCAGCAGGGCATCGTTGATGTGGAAGAATTCTCCCTCATAAGATAGCTGTATCAACGTGGAAAGTGCTTTTGAGAGTATGCTGTCGCGATAGCTGAAGATTTTCAGCTCCGGCAGTTTGTTTTCAATGCATTGGGCGAAGATGACGAAAGGCCAGATGGCATAACGTTGATAGTAGGCCCCCTCTGTGAAATAGCCATCGGGAGAGAATAGATAATCCATTTGACGGATGAATCCTCCGTGTTTGCCTGTTTCGTCGGAGCCATAAAGGGCTTTCTTCACGTAATCTTCACGATTCATGGTGAAACCAATCATACCTACGGCAGCCGTAGCCCAGGTGGCATGATTATGCATCTTGTTGAAAGTCTTATTGTTTGCATGGTTATCGCCCATACCATCCATGATGAAGTCCGCCATTGGGGCAAACAGATTCTTTTCGATGGTGGTGCGCTGCTTGGCCGAGAGTGTATGATAGATGCAATCGTATGCTACTGCTGTATGTACCAGCCATACACTTTCATTCAGTGTCTGCCAGAACAGGCGTCCGGGAACAGGGGAAAGTGATACGGGATGGAAACTCAGTGTAGGATAGAGCTTTGCATAGGCTTCCAGCATATCTGCTACGTAATGGGCGTATTTCTTGTCACCGGTCAGCTGATAGGCAACTCCGCAATGAAACATGGCATAATAGTTCGACTTATGCTGTTCGTGTACCACCCCGCCACCGCCATCTGTCGGAACGGGAACGGAGATAGGAGAATTCAACGCTGCGTCGGCTGCGCTCAATACTTCCGAGAGCGTTTTATCGAATGCAGGCACGGTTCCCTTTCCTTCCCTCATCTCGTTCACTTCTTCCTGTGTGAAAAGAAGAGACGGATGTTGGGCAAACGAAAGGAGACATCCTCCCAAGACCATGAATATACAAATAATAAGTTTTCTCATCTAATCATTATTTTCTTGTTCCACTTACGGTTACGGTCATTGCGGAAGCGAATTCTTTTTCAAGCCAATAAAGAGTTTTTCCAATTCGCTGCCCGGCACTGGAGTATAATTGTATGCGTTGGCATTGATATATGCGGGACGGATATTATACATTTTTCCTTGTATAGCTTGGGAAGTGGTAGTTACCATTCTGCCGGAGTTCCACAGGTTACAGTTGGCTATGCGAACTTTTTCCCAAGTGGCCTCATCCAAACGGATGGTTGCTCCTCCGCGTCCGCTGTTGTCAAAATTACAATTCTCTACTGTCAGTACTTGTGGACCAATCAGGCGCATCACGCTTCCACGCTCTTTGTTACAACAGTCTGCGAAATTACAATGTCTGATAGTGATATAAGGGCCAGCCGTACTTTCATCACTTCCTCCACGATAAATATTGATAGGTAAACCCAGCAAACGATAGAAAGAACAGTTTTCAATCAGCATATCATCCGCATTGTAACGACCGATATCGTCTTTCTCGGCGGCATAGTTGATGGCATCTCCGGATAAGTCGCGGAAAAAGCAGTTTTTAATTGTCACACTCTTGGCGAAAGTGGCTTTCGTTCCTTTGATGGCAAAGAAGCCGCCCTCTCCGAAGTTCTGAAATTCGCAACCGTCTACTGTCAGTGTATAAGGTTGTATCATATCGGTGGCTGTAGAAATTCCCGCTTTAGCCAAGGCTTTACCGGGTTCCAGCACTCCGTCAAATGCGATATTCTCAATAATCAGTTCACCACCGTCGGCGATGGTTACCATGTTATCCGGTTTCTCTCCGTTGAAACGAACCAATGGTTTATTGGCTGCGTTGGCAGCGCGAATTGTCAGCGGTTTATCGATGAACATGGCGCTTTGGATAGGATAGGTACCCTTAGCCAGAACAATAATCCCACCCGGTTCTGCTGAACGAATGATTTCAGAAAGATCAGTTCCCGGAGCTGCGTTGTATTCCTTATGAGTCTTTGCAGATGGTTGCGCTACCCGGTTTTCAAACCAGGAAGCACCTTTATCCTTACGTATTGCGGCCTGATCCGGCAACTGGGGAGCCTTTAGTTTCTCCGTAGTAAATCCCGGAGCCGAATAGTTCTTTGCCAGTTGCACTTTATTGCCTTTGAACTGAATACCTGATACATCATCAACGGCTATATAAGGTTGAGACAGTTCCTTATTTATTATGATATTATCCGTAAAGCTCACATTGTCCGGTGCAAGGGTACGTTCCATGTCTTTGCCTGTGCCGAATTCGATATTTGTACAGTCTACGAAAGTATTACGGTACATCTTCACGTCAACTACCTGGCAATAACGGTTAGGCAACGAATTAGGTACGGCATCCATCACTCCCAAAGCAGAGAAGAAACGGGTTCCTGCCAGACCGACCAAGGTATTGTCATAAATCTGATGCCCGGCATTGACTACGCGAATACCGCCTGTGTTACGGAGTCCGTTGCCAATAAACAGGTTATTATTAACCGTGTTACGGTCACCGTGTCGCAGTGCTACTACTCCCTCACATTCCAGCAAGATATTGTTCCGAATCACATTATCGCTGGATTTTATAGAGATTACTTCCACTTCGCCGGAACAGCGTTCGAACAGGTTATTTTCAATTACTGTGTTCGAGGAACTGTATGCCTGTTGGGAAGTTCCCACACGCATGGTTTCCGCACCGTTCGAACCGTACACCGGCCTCTCTCCGAAATAATTATGGTCTATCTGATGATGATTTTCCAGACAACGTTCATCGTTGAGGATAACAATCAATGTCACCCCCAAATTAAGTTTTCCTGTCAATGAGCAATGATCTACACGGTTATGACGACCATAAAGCAAGATATAGCTGTAAGCCTGGTCCCGACGGGACGGATTGAATCCGTCTATCACACAATTTGTCAGGCGGCAGTGATTGGCCAGTTCCTGTCCGTTGCGGAATTCTATCACAGAACCTTTGGGAGCGTATCCATCTGTAAAATGTAATCCACCGACAGACATCCACTCTCCTGCTATCCGCAAAGTAGAGCCTCCCTCAATTTTTACTTTTCCAGGATTCAAGGCTTCTATCTTGATAGGAGCTTTCTCGGTTCCCTTACCTGTCCACTTCAACTGCATGTCTTTATACTGACCGTCTTTGATATAAATCTGGTCACCCGGTTGTGCAGTCTTCAGGCAGGAGGCTACTTCGGAAAGTGTCACATCATATCTCTTTGCAAAAGAGGTGAAGGGAAGCCCGATAAGTAAGGAGGCTATAATCGCTTTATGTATCTTTCGTGTCATCATTGGTTATTGAACTTTTGAGTAATCGTAGTCTTTCTTCTGCCAGTACATATCAAATTCAATGGAACTGGATGAAGGAGCATTGGTGTTATTGTACATTTTAAAGTCAATCGTCTTTATATGCAGTAGTCCAATACGTTTCACGTTATCAGCGACATTAGACGTCGAACCATTTACATTATAATATAATATAAGCAAGACGGCACCTACATTCACTTTTTGCTCTTTTCCCACTTCAAAAATACCAGGTGCCCATACATCTGTGTTTATTGATGTTTTCATGCTCGAAATACTAAATCCACGACAAGTTTTAGCTTCAATATCTATCGGGAAGGTAGTTTCATCAATATTATCCAACGTACCGTTTTTCACTTCATCTATCAATGCTTTATAACCGGACTTAGTTGGGTCTAAGTATAAGAAAGTCAATACCGGAGTACCATAACAGTTTCCATTGATTCCTGGCACCCTATTCTCATCTGCCGAATTATTTATCATATAAAAATTCTTCAACTGTCCATTAGAACCCGCCGGGCTATTGATTTGCAATGTTCCTGCATTAACACCCGAGAAGAAGAAATAAGGATTCACAGAATTATATTCACTTTCAGAGACAGCCGGTTTATTATTTGCAGAACAAGTTGCAGCCTTGTATTGGTAAGATATTGGATCTACTTTTGTTCTCCAATCCGCATTTGCATACACCAATCCTGTTTCCGGAGAGAAGAATGAAGATAATTCTTCTACGTCACGGCCTTGTGCATATACTTTCTTGTTCTCCCAGAAATAAACGAAAGGCACTTTGACTACAAATGCATCTGTCAGAGTATGCACCTCACGTCCGTCAAAATAAGAAATCTTCAATGCCATCGTATTATCTCCATCCACATAGTTTTCCGACGAAGGTACGGCAAATTTCAGTTCATTCTCTGTTTGAAGAGCAATATTACATTCAATGGTTCCCAATATTACTTTATCAATCTTATTCAAATAAGTACCATTCAGAACGACTATATCTCCTATGTTTGCAGGTTCAAAAGAAGAAGTAGTAACATTCGGTTCATAACGTGCCACGGTCATCTGCGGTGCAGATTCAATCGGAGTTTCCACCTGTGACGTACCATTGAAATATCTGAATGTAATAGCAGCTTTATCACTTTCTACATAAGGAATCTTCACTAAGATTTCATCCTCATTCTGCGAAAGTATGCTAGCCTCGTTTCCAGTAGTATGTCCTTCAGCTGTAAAAAGCACAGCACTGATTACGTTCATATGGGAACCTGAAATCAACAGTTTATTACCCATCTCTACCTCGGTAGGCATTCCCGTTGAGGAAATAGTGGGAGCCGGATATTCAATGGTAAAATTGCCTTCTGAAACTCCTTCGCCAACTGAATTACTTAATACAATTTTTCCGCTCTTTGCATTACCGGTCACTTTGAGTGATAAACGCTCATTGGACACTTTTTGAAGTATCGTGACTTTTTCTCCTCCAATTGTCGCACTGACCACATCGTCCAGATACTCTCCGGTAACTACGATTTCACTTCCGATGCTTCCACTCTCCGGTGAGAAAGATACGATTTGTGGCGCACTGACCACAACGTCTTTCATGGATATAGAATCACAACTGGTCCAAAAGATAACACATGCAAATAAGGATGCAAGGCTCCATTTTCTATATTGTTTCATATTCGTATTCATTTTAAGAGATTAATAACCCGTATTCTGTGCAATATCCGGATTGATGTTGATTACACTTACCGGAATCGGGAGGAATGTCTGCCAATCAGCAATATCATTCACGACATAGGTATATTCCGAATAGAAAGTCTCACTTTTGAAATAATTATTCACTGTTTGAGCAGCCGTACCCCACCGGAGCATATCGAACCAACGCTGGTTTTCAAAAGCAAGTTCCAGTCTTCGTTCATTACGTACGGCTTCTCTGAAGTCGTAACGGTTAGAAAGATCGGCCAACGTATAAGTTGAAACACCGGCACGTTCGCAAATCATATTCAGATATTTCAAGTTATCAGCAGACGGACCCGATATTTCATTCGTCAGTTCTGCGTACAACAATGCGATATCGCCTACACGGATAATCGGCCAGTCACTCTCACCATCATACTGCGTAGACACAGGATTTGTGTACTTCTTGCAATAACGGCAGTTACCCGTAGTCACCCATTCTTGAGTAGTCGAGTTAAAGTACTTCTGGGCAATATTTACATCCAGGCGTTTGTCTGTTGCGCCTCTCATTGTATAGGCAGTAATGATATTATCACTTGGAGTATTATAGCCGGAAGAAGTTCCTATAATCACATTTGCACCATTATTGACCGGAGCAAACATATTACCGAATGGAGAACCGAGTCCTACATTACCCGAAAGATAACGGGCTGCAAAAATGATTTCCTTGTTCATCTCATTTGTGATGTCGAATATCTTATTATATGCTACCAGATCAGCACCTGTCTGCGGATTACCTACGGCAGCACTTTCAAGTACCTCCTTGCATAACTGTGCGGCGCGGGCATACTTAGCGTCTCCCGATTTATAATGAGTCGCATACACTTTTGCCAACAATGCTTTAGCAGCATTTCTGTCCGCACGCCCCATATCTGCATCCGCCATTCGTTCAGGTAACATTCCATTTTCAAGAATCCGTTCCAGATCACCCTCAATCAGTGCATAAACCTCTTCTACCGTAGAACGCTGCATATCACGGGCTACATCTGACGGAACCTTGGAAGTAACTATAAACACAGGACCCCATAAACGAACAAGATTAAAATATTCTAAAGAACGGAGAAACAAAACCTCTCCCTCATATTGATTCCGGGTAGTTTCATCTTCTACCACATCAAGATATGAAATCGCATTATTGACACGGGCAATCGTTGCATAACAAGAATTCCAATACTCTTCCACCCATTGGTGCTCTGCCACGATAGTTCCCTGGTCAAGCTGTTCAACCAATTTCGTAGTGCTGGCGGAAGAACCAGTAGCATACATACGTCCATTATCCGAACGTAATTCAGTCATTGCCCATTCATAATACATCACGTCATGAAGAGAATTATAGCAACCAAGTACCAGATTATTCACTGAAGAAGCATTTTTCACATATTCATCCGCAGCAACTTCCGAATAGGGATACTTGTCCAAATCACAAGATGCAAACAGTAACGTTACTAACAGTAATCCTATATAATTTACCTTTTTCATCGTTCACTTTCCATTAAAAGTTAATATCAAAACCTGCGGAGATAGTACTGGTCAATGGGAATCCACCGCGCTGATATCCCGAAATCATAGAGCTTGAGTATTGAGAAGAAGTCAGGCGGGATTCCGGATTGATACCCTTATAACTGCTTCCCCAAATGTAGAGCAAGTTACTACCGGACACATAGAAACGTACACCCGACAGTTTCAACTTACGCGCAGCCGTACTTGGCAATGTATATCCCAATGTGAAGTTTCTCAAACATGCATAAGAAGCATCCTGCAAAGGATAATCAGTCAAACAGATATCATATCCCAACTTCAGATAAGGCACTTTTCCGTTACCCGGATTTTCTGCACTTACCCAACGATCCTTGGTGTAAGCTTTGTTCCATTTCACTGTCTCATTGTAATAAACGTCACCATTGTAAACGTCAATTCCCTGTACTCCCTGAATCAGGAACGAAATATCAAAATTCTTAATCTGGAATGTGTTCGTGATTCCCCATGTAAAATCCGGATACGGATTACCCAAAGGAACACGGTCTTCAGGAGTCAACGAACCGTCATTGTTGGTATCTACGATACGCAATCCACCCGGTACGTCATTCGAGAAGTGAGGATTCGCATTGATTTCCTCCACGCTATTCCATACACCATTCGTTTTATATCCATAAAATTGAATCAACGGTGAGCCAACTTTAGCAATGTAACACTCGCTTCTTTCCCCCTGATTGATAACCTGTTGTTCACCTCCCAGCTCCAGCAATTTATTGCGCGACAAGGAGAAATTTATATTTGTATCCCATGAAAACTTACGATTCTTGATATTGTGCGTATCGATCTGTATTTCCACACCCGAATTACGTACCTTTCCAATATTATTCCAATAATAACTATATCCGGTGAATGACTGTGTAGGCTGCTCAAACAACAGAGCACGAGTCACAGAGTAATAAGCATCTATCGAAAGATTAATCCGGTTCTTGAAGAATCCCAGATCCAGACCATAGTTGAATTCATCTGTCTTCTCCCATGTAATGTGAGGATTAGCAAGCGAAGAAGATATATTTGCCGAACCATTAACCAGTTGTCCATTACCAGTACCTGTCACATAGTTCGCACTGTTCAATACTTCAAGAGCTGCATCATAACTGATACGGTTATTTCCCGTCACACCGTAAGAAGCACGGAGTTTCAAATTAGAAATAACTTCGATATTCTTCATAAACTTCTCCTCATTCACACGCCAGCCCAACGATACAGAAGGGAACCAGGCATTGCGATTTCCTTTCGAGAACAAGGAAGAACGGTCCAGACGTAAAGAAGTAGACAAGAGATAACGACCCAAATAACTGTAATTGATACGTCCCAAATAAGACTCCAATACCACATCCGGATAACGGAAAGTTCCCGTACCATCAGTATTCCCATTCCCTTTACTTGCCAATGAATAAACAGTTGCCGCATTCAGCGTATGAACATCATCAGTAGCAAATCCTGTTGCAGTCATGGCTACTCGCTGGTTGCGAGTGGACTCCACAGTATAACCCAACAAAGCATCAATGCTATGAGCATTATTTCTTCCGAAATCAATGTGATAATTCAATGTATTCTCGCTCAACAAATCCACATAGAGTGTGCTAAAATAAGTAGCTCTGCTCTCTTCTTTATCTTTTGTCGCGTCTTTATTACCATAATAGTAAGACGGGCTAAAACGGACATTCAAACCATTGGACGTCTTGAATTGCAACCCTTTACAAAGATCAATAGTCAGATACATACTTGCCAAACCCTGCATGGACTCACTCCAACGAGAAGTATTAGCCATCACACTACGGGGATTATTATTGGCTGACGAGAAAGGAGATGATTTCTCCAGCGTCGGATTTCCCTCCGCATCCGGTGTACCGGTAGGAGTCATGATATTATTGAAATGACTACCTCTTGCAAAACCTGAATACCCTGTCATTTCAGTACTCCAATCATTATGATAAACAGGAAGAAAAGACGGAGTACGATAGAAATCTATAAAATTATTTTTCGGACGTTCTGTTTTGGTATAAGTCCCGGATAAGTTGACCCCTACACTAACAATATTCGAGAGTTTGGCATCCAATTTCGTACGGAAATTCAATTTATCCAATGAGTTCTGCAACATCACACCCTCATCTTTGGTATAGGCAGCCGAAATAAAGTACTTCGTTTCTTTACGTCCACCGGAAACGCTCATCTGCACATTGGTAATACCTGCCATATCGCGCAATCCCTCTTTCTGCCAGTCGGTAGTCCCCATCTGACTTTCCAGATAAGCAGCGCCACGAGCTGCCGCTGGTACAGACGGACCTCCCATTTTTGCTTCCTGCGTCAACAGATTCAACCACTCGGAAGAAGTCATCATATCGTGCAACTGATAAGCATACTTAAATCCCTGATAGAACTTGAACGAATATTTCGGTTTATCGGGAGTGCCGCTTTTGGTGGTTACCATGATAACACCATTTGCTGCACGTGACCCATAAATAGCGGCAGAAGCCGCATCTTTCAATATTTCAATAGACTTCACATCTGCCGCATTGATAGATGAAAGTCCACCGGCTACCGGAAAACCATCAATAATCACCAACGGCTCACTTTCAGCCGAGATGGAACCTGTTCCACGGACACGGATAGACGGTGTCACACCGACTTCTGACGTTTCATTAGAAACGGTAAGTCCGCTCATAGAACCTTGCAAAGCAGTAGTCATATCACTCACAGGAGCATTAATCAGTTTCTCACCTTCCAATTTAGAAATCGAACCCGTTAAGTGAGACTTAGCCTGTGTACCGTAACCGATTACCACCACATCATCCAACATCTTCGAATCTTCTTCCAACGTCACATTGACAACGGTGCGTTTGCCTACCGCCTCTGCCTTATCAACGTAACCGATATACGAATAAACCAAAATGGTCTTTGAGTTAGGAACTTTAATGGAGTATTTACCTTCAGCGTCTGTCACAGTACCTGTAGGAACAGCAGCATCTTTAATTGTCACTGAAGCCCCGATTAACGGACCTTGTTCATCTATCACCTTACCAGTAACTACATGCTGGGAGTAAACGTTCAATGCTCCAACTAACAACAAGAGCACCAATACGACTTTTTTAAAATGCAGAAGTTTGTTCATAGATTAGCGTTTTAATTTCTGTGACAAACGTAACGATTAAAATTGGTAAACCAAAATTTTGGTCTACCAATTATTATTTATTAACAATACTAAATAAACATCTAATAAACAGTACTTTATGCGTACCTCTTTATAAAAAGGGAAAAGAATATTTTTGCTATAAAGCTTTACTTTGAAAGATAATATTCGTACTTTTACACCCGAATTAAGAAAGAAAACCTTTTAAAATTTTTATATCTTATGAAGGACGAAGTAAATTCGCAACCAGTTAAACTTGTCATCGAGCACATAAAAAAACAAATCGCAGAACGTCAAATTCTGCCTGGTGAACGTCTACCGTCTGAACGGAAATTATCGGAACTGCTGAAGGTTAGCCGTTCCCATGTTCGTGAAGCTTTGCAAAAGATGGAGTTGTATGGTATTGTAAAAACATATCCTCAAAGTGGAACAGTGGTTTCCGAGTTCTCCAAAGATCAATTGGATACCATGATTACCGATGCTTTAAAGATAAGCAAATATGACTTTTCCAGTTTGGTATATGTACGCGTTCTGTTAGAGATCGAGGTCTGTAAGCTGTGTGCATCAAACCGTACAGAAGAGGATTTGGAGAATATTGAAAAAACACTTATCGAATTGGAGGAAAAGTTTGATACAGAGCTTCGTGTTGAGAAAGATTTTGCGTTTCATCAAGCAATTGCACAAGGTGGACACAACCCGGTAATTAGTTCACTCTTGCTTATCATTACTCCTGATATATTAAAATATTATCAAAAATATAAAGTCTGCGCTGTTCCACAAAAAACAGTTCATGCAGAACATAGAGAGATGTTGCAAAAGATAAAAGATAAAGACAAGGACGGGATGAAAGAGCTGGTACTTCGCCACTTGTCCAACCTGATTGATTTTGCCAAATTATCAGCTAAAGGAGAGATCCCTGAATTCGAATACGGGCATATCTAAAAAGCAAAAGAAAGCAATAAAAAATAATAGAGGAAGACATTTGTTCTCCTCTATTATTTAATATTATAACAGCCACTCTTTCAATTAAGCTGCCGGATCGGGAGCTTCTCCTTGATTGCCGCCCGAATTTTCGCCATTGCCAGGATCAGAGCCACTATTACTGCCACTTGTTGCCACAACATCCAATGGTACATATTTTGAGATACTCATCTTATTCAACATCGTTTTTAACTGGGTTCCCGGAGTAAAAACTATTTCTCTCACTATGATATTGCTACTATCGACATCCTTAGCTTCTATACCACTTTTAGCGTTAAAAGTAGGACGAAGTGTACCGAACTCACCTAACTTCACCGTTTTTCCCTCATCCATATATCCTTCCAATGAATCAAGCAGACCATCTAAGACTAATTTAACCTGACCACAATGAGTGCTACAAATCAATGATACATTTTTACACAATTTCGAAAAATCAATCACTCCGTCACTCACCGGAGCAGCAACATACTTCTTAGTTTTGGTTTCATCGAAATTAAAGACCCTTTCTTTTACTGCATACCGTAATCCCATAATTTTAAGTTTTAAATTATTTCATAAAAATGTTGTTTTGTGATCACGATGCAAAGATACAGCAGGAAAAAACCGTCGAAGTGCTTTAATGGTGCTTAACTACTCGTTAATCTAAAATAGTCCTTTTAGACAAATATTCGTGTAAGCCACCAGCACGATCTTCTTTCCATTGGAAACAACCTCAACTGGAAGGTTAATCTTATTTGATAAGATAAGTAGCCACTACCGGATAATGATCCGATTCTTTATCTGCCCAATAACAAACATTGTACGCCTTTACTGTAAAGGCTTCATTCGGAGCATAAATCAGCCAGTCGCAGGTATAAGTCGGACTTGGAACGGGCACCGTCCACGGAGCAGCATCACTCAAACAGTTTACTGTGAAATACTTTTGAAAAACAGCCATGGTAGCAGAACCACGACGGGAGTTCAAATCCCCACCGAGGATGATTGGTTTGTCCAGTTGTTCCATACAAGCAAGAATCTCATCAATCTGTTTCAGACGGGCAGCATCTTCGTACTCATGGTCCAGATGTGTCGTAGCAAAATAAAATTCTTTGCCCTCTTTCATCACTTTTACATAACCAAACGAACGAACGTAGTCGTTTTCCTTCAATACACTCAATTTAAAGCTTTTCTCTTCCGAAATCGGAAACTTGGAAAGAATTACATTTCCATAGTCTCCTCCGGTAGGAATATCAAGTGCGTGGGCAAAATAATAATACTTCATGCCTGTCAGTACCGATAATCTTTCAGGAGTATCCCAGGGATTAATCTCTGTATTTCTTTCTATTTCCTGAAGTGAAACAATGTCCGGATCTTCCAGTTTTATAACCTCGGCTATTTTATCAATACCTTGTTTGCGCCCACTGTAAGTATTGTAAGTCATCGCTTTTACTGTAACTTCTTTCTGCTTATTTTTGTCTCTCTGCGCCATCACAGGGGACAACAGACAGCATACCAGAAATAACAAAATGCATATTCTGAAATTCATATATCGTCAATTAGTGAGTGAATGTTATCCTTCAAAACAATCTTTTTTACCTAATACCCTATTAATCCTTTTCTATCTTGCGAATCTTATGATTCCAATAATCTGAAACATACAATGCACCGTCGAGCCCGAATTGCAGTCCTTCCGGATGATTGAATTGTGCCTTATCCAATGGCCCATCCGTAGTACCGGAAGTACCTGTACCTGTATAACTTGTCACTACTCCATCAGGTGTAATTTTCGCGATACGATGCTTTTTACGGACTGCCACATAAATATTACCTTCTTCATCCAAATCCATCTGACAAGGCTCCTCGAGTCTGGCATCGTTTCCTTGCCCTTCTACAAAGCCTGTTTTATCATACTGTCCAATCCAAATATGAAGATTAGAAAATAATCCGGTCACCATATCATAATCCCCTTTATAAATCACATCCTTCTCCTGTGAACTCATATACACTGTAGTTCCTGCCTTATCGAAAAGGATACAACGGATCTTCACTTTCGATGCATTCTTTCCGTCCGCATCGGGAAGTTGTTGTCCGGTAGTCACCATCGTATTCTGTTCCGGATCATATTTGTAAATCATGGCATTTCCATGAGCTACGGAAAAAACTTCTCCCGTAACAGGATGTACGCCTACATTGGTAACACCGTTACCTAAAGACGAAGTTATCGACCATATTGCAGCAAGACTTCCAGTATCATACTGATGCGCATCATTACTCCATGACATAGTGGCGATATGTGCGCTTCCGGAACCATTCGCATCATTAGACAAGAACAAAGTGTTGCCATCCAGTGAGAAAGCGATATTCATCATTCTAAATGCAACTCCACCCGTTACGTCCCCACGAAGAAAAGTAGCTACTTGATTATCTTTCGCAATACGAATATCACGGTCATCGTCTTCCACAATATACAAAGTGCCTTCCTTATCAAAGGCTATAGAACCTGGTTTCCAAAGGACTGCTTCCATCAAGGAACCCTCTTTTTTCTCTGTTTTGGCAGCAGGAACATAGCTGCCGATATACGAGCTTACAATAGGAGACTGAGAATATTCGAATTCCGTTTTATAAGTCAGTTCCTGAATATTTTCCCCCTGACCGATATATATTTTCACCGGACCGGAGCCAGAACCTCTCTGCACATTGGCAGTAATAATATTCCCCAAAGCACCTGTCACCTCTGCATCTACTCCGTTGACCGTCACTCGGATATTATCCAAGTCCGTACCAAAATGAGTACCATATAAAGTCAGGCTAGTAGACTTTCCACCTGCCGTCGGAGTATACATCGTAATCTTAGGAGTAACTTCACCTTCTCCGATTTCAGGCGTCATATCCTGCCGATTCTCATCTTCGCAACCAGCAAAACCTACTGCCCCAAGCAATAGTGTATATATAGAAAATCGTTTCAAATGATGAATCAATGTTTTCATGTTTCTATCTTTTTAGATTAATCGTTTATACTGAATGTAGCTACTACCGGAAAATGGTCTGATTCTACATAAGCATCATAATACACATCATAAGCCTTCGGAGCCATTCCTTTATCCGGGGTATACAACACGAAGTCAATAGCCTTTACCGGAACGGGAGTTCCGGTCGTCAATCCATAGTTCCCGTTCAGGCAACCAATATCAAAACGCTCATACAATATCTTCATCGGACCCGAATCAGCCAACGCATTAAAGTCGCCGGTCAATATCATCGGGGCATCCATCCCCTTCGTTTTTTCCAGAATAGTTGAGGTCTGATTGATACGGTTGGTTTCATTACCGACATGAGACAAATGAGTTACTCCGAAATAGAAGTTCTTCCCCTCTTTTTCTGTTTTCACGACTCCCATAGAGCGTGGGTAAACATCTTCCACGGTCTCTATTCTCGGTAAATCATAATTCACCTCGTCGCTTATCGGATATTTTGAGAGAATCAGATTACCGTATTCTCCACCATCCACATCACGGGTTTTAACGAAGAAAGCATATTGCATTCCCGTCACCTCCTTCATCAAAGCAATAATATCCGCTTTCTCCACCTTATTGGTTTTCGTTTCAAACTCCTGTAAACCAGCCAGATCCGGATTTATCTTTTTAATCACTTGAGCAATAGCCTCCATTCCTTTCTTTCCAGAATAAACTTTCTGGCCGCTGTATATATTGTAGGACATGACTTTTACCAGTACTCCATCCTTATCGTCAGGAGGAGTTACACCATCATCATCCGAACTGCAGCCGATAAACAAACCGCTTATCAACAGTACCAGTAATAAATAGAATTTATGTTTCATTGTTACATTCTTTTTTTATCGTTTACCTTATCTGATATCATTCACAGTTACTTCCACCACCCGGCTATAGTTCACATACGGTTTGCTTTCCGCCATTACCGTAGCCGCAACACGCACGTATACCCGATTCTTATTGGAAACAATCTTATAGTGATTCTCAATAAATTCGGTATCACTCATCAAGTCAATGACATGCGTACCACTGGTCTTTGTTCCCAATGAAGAAAGAGTAGCATGATTAGCATTGTTCACGTCTACTCCCGGAGCATAATTCCAGATAACGGAAACATCTGTCAGTTGCAATGTTTCGTTCGATGTCTTTGCATCGTAGGTAAGTGTCAGTTTATTATCTGCGGATACAGTAACATCAAGACTAATACGCGAAAATGGAATGGTATATAAATCAACCTGCGTTTGTCCGTTCACGGTGACATATCCCTCACACACTCCAACAAAAGGGCCGTCCTTTGCCTGAATGCGGTAATTACCATTAAATACTTTGGTATGCTCAAATGTCCCATCCTGCCGGGCCCGGAAATCGACCGAAGCAGTAGCTCCGGTATTCTGCTCATACAAACTCATCATCACCCCACTACTTCCCGGCACAGGCATGGGAATCGGCTCATTCGTTTCCTTGTCATAAATGGTGCCATGCACACCGCCATTCGGCGCATCATAATTGTCGATGTCATTTTCGCATGCTACCATGAAACAGGCGAATAATGCAGTCAATCCTATATTTATTATTTTATTCATATCGGTTTTTCTTTAACTTATAATTGAACATATCAGTTGCCGTAACCCGGATTCTGCGTCATCAACGGATTTGTACTCAAATCTTCCGCACGGAAAACCGTATAATAGTTCTTTTCGAGGAAAAGACGTTTTCTCTTTTCAGGTACCCCAGTTTCAAATGTGTATTTTCCACTCTTAACATTGTAATATGGACAAAGAGCTGTACCACGGAAATTAGTCAAGCCACCTTTGCTGACATCCAAATGGGCCAGACGCCAACGTTTCAAATCCCAGTAACGATGCTTCTCAAAAGCAAGTTCCACTTTTCGTTCATGGCGAACCTTGTCAAGAGTCAAATCACCGGCAGTCAACAGCTTGATACCTGCCCTGCCACGAATCTCATTGATATCTTTCAAAGCCACATCCAAATGCTGATTCAACTCCATACAAGCCTCTGCACGATTCAGGTAGATTTCTGCCAGACGGAACACAACCCAAGGAGTAGAAGAACGTTTTGCATCAATATCCGTATAATCCGTCAGACTTTCGTCCAAAAACTTACGCTGATAGAAACCTGTTTTGCTGGCGTCACCTACACTTAATGAACCACCGTCTTTCCCGGAAGTATTGTAAGTCTGTCCGTCGATAACTACCTTATTCTCCTTATCCGGTTGAGCGGAAGCTTCATATTTGGTTCCTATTCCATCCTGTCCGTTGATTACTCCGCGCATCCACTCTATTTTACCACCGCCATATCCTTTATAATCAGCGCCAGGCAAGTAAACGGAACCTAATAAACGAGGATCTTTATTTTTAAAGATGTCATACGAACTGTCGTAGCTAATCGCCTTTCCACCGCTATCCTTCATTTTTAGTTTACCTTCTGTACCGTCGATATATTCAAATTCCTCAACCATTTCCAGAACCGGAGACATACCACATCCCCAACCATCACCACGATATGAGAAAGGAACGTTCAGTTTATCCCACATATGCCCTTTTCCGGCAGCTACATTATACTGTTTCTGAAAAATATACTCTCCATTATCTCCGTTCACTGTCTTAGAAAAAAGATTATAAAAGTTCTGTGCCAGCTCTTCCGGATCCGTACTTGTCGACTTGTACAAGCTATATACACGAGGAACCATCTCATCCAAAATCTTTGATGAAGCTGTATAACATTCGTCAAAGTAACGCTCTGCTTCTGTCTCTGGAATATAAACATAGCCTTTGGAAACGGCTTCCCCCGTCAAGGTAAGTGCTTTAGAGTATTTGGCAATAGTGCCGGCATACAATGCTGCACGAGACCACAAAGCCAATACCGCCCCACGATTGGCCCGATATTTGGCATCGCTGTTGCGCACTTCCGGCAATGATCCATAGATGGCTTTACACTCATTGATTATAAAATCATACGTAGCTGCTTCCGTATCACGAGCCTGATACAGCGCTTGCGTATTTCCGGTGGTGTATTCTTGAGGAATAGTTTGCAAAGGCACACCTCCGTAACGTTTCACCAACCCAAAATACTGCATTGCACGGATAAAACGGGCTTCTGCTCCAATCTCTTCTTTTTCATCCTCACTCAGCACTGAAGTCTTTTCGATATTCAGCAGGAAGTTATTTACGATACGGATCTGTTTGTAACGAGTCACCATATCGTCATTAAATACATAATCGCCATAAGAATAAGTAGAATTTGATTTATCAAATGCACTCTCTTTCTGATAACTGGCCGTAGCCTCATCCGAAAGACTGGTCTGATTCGCCAAATTCGCTTTCTTGCTTCCATACCAATCATCAAACTCATCCAGCTTTAATCCGGAATCATACATATCCGCCAAAACGGCTGTAATTGCTTTCGGATTCTGCCAAATTAGATCCGGAGTGTTAACCCCACTGGTACTTTCACGATTCAGGTAATCATCACATCCCGTCAATCCGAGGATAGATACTCCGGCTATCCATATATATTTCAAATAATTTCTATTCATTGTCTTTATAGATTTTAGAAGGTTACATTCACACCAAAGTTATATGTCTTCATTTGCGGGTAATAGCGCACTCCGCTAGAGTTGCTTTCCGGGTCAACATTCTTCATCAATCCATCACGATTAGTGAAAGTCAGCAGATTGTTGCAGTTGATGTAAAAACGCACACGGTCGATAGCTGCTTTCTTCGTCAATGCTTTAGGTAGTGTGTACCCTAGCTCCAATGTTTTCAGACGCAGATAACTTGCATTGTGCAGTGACCATGAATTACCGGAACGATTATCCGCAACACCCGCTACACGAGCGGCAGGCATATACCCGGAAATCCACTTACTATAAGGATCGGTCGGGTCTTCCCGATGCCAACGGTCGGTCATGATGGCCAGTCCATTACCCAAACCCTGCTGGATAAATGGGTCCAGAATATCCCCACTGACATAAATATCATGACCTGCCGCCCCCTGAAAGAATACCGTCAGGTCGAATCCTTTATATTCTCCGGACATATTCAATCCATAATACATACGTGGAGTAGCACCATGTCCGAGTGGCTGCGTATCGTTATCATCAATAATGCCATCCCCATTATAGTCTTCAAATTTCAGATCACCTGGCATTAATGAACGGTTACCGTCTTTATCCTGAACCGGTGAATTCAAGATTTCCTCGAAACTGGAGAACTGTCCGATAACTTTCTTTCCCCAACGAATATCTTTATAACGACCGTTCGTGTTATTACGCCAATCATCATACATATTGGTAGAAGCAGCTCTCTCTACATAATCATACTTAATCCGGGTAGTAGAGAAATTAGCCGACACATTATAATTGAAGTTACCAATCCGGTTCTTATGTCCAACTACAATCTCAAATCCCGTATTAATATCAGAATTCAGATTCTCCTGCGGCATTGATTCTCCGAAAATAGTAGGTAATGATCCTACACGAGTAGCAGGAAGTCCCGAACGGTTTCTACGGAACCAATCGAATTCTACGGAAATCAATCCTCTATGATAAGAGGCTTCAAAGCCAATATTCATAATCTTTGATTCATACCAGGTCAGCCACGGATTGGCCATACCTACCGTAGTCATACCGGAAGTCACTCCGTTGCTGCCCATAATATAGCTCCCATGAGATGTATATCCATCCAGATATTGAAAAGCGTTGAAGTCTCCTTCATCTCCCACTTTGGCATACGAAGCACGGATTTTCAGGTTGTCCATATCAGGCAACAGTTTCTTGAAAAAGGCCTCTTCGGAAACACGCCACCCTAAAGACACACCTGGAAAAAATCCCCAACGGCTACCTTCACGGAATTTATAGGTTCCATCGTAGCGGAAATTGAACTCAACAAGATAGCGATTGGAAAAATCATAATTCAAACGCCCCACCAGACCGGCATGTGCCGTTTCCTGTGTTTTACCGGAGGCTTCCTGATTGGTTTTATCTCCATAATCCAAGTCAGGAATGAGTCCGATAGCAAAATCACGTGTTCCGGTCACCCAACTTCTTTTGTCATTATACATTTCCCATACCAGCATAGCACCAATATTGTGCTTCTTGGCAAACGTATTATTATAGTTCATTGAGAACTGATAAGTCGGTTTATCATAATTTTCCAGTTTCGATTCCAGATGTGCGGTATTAATCACCTTCTCTATATACTCTTCATTGGCATAATCATAAGTATATTCCGACAAATCTTTCCTCCACGTTTTCCATTCCTTATTTGTATAATCATAAGCAACCAATGCTTTTGCCATCAGTCCTTTCACCCAGGGAAGTTTCCAGGTAATAGCCAATGAGCTGTTAAATTCACGACGCAGACGATCTTCATATCCGCTGTCATCCGAACTGGATACATGTACAGGATTAGCCATATCACCTACCGCTCCCCAATAATCCGGATTATCATTGGCATACATGGAATAAGTCGGGATTGCCATTTGTGCCGAACGGAACAGATTATCGCCGTTATAAGGCTTCTTGCGGTTATCAAACCGTCCGCTCAAACGCAACTCTACGTTCACCCCTTTAGCAACTTCTACACTTAGGTTTGAACGGACATTGTAACGTTGGTAGTTCCAGTCGCCCGAACGGATGATGCCGCCCTGATCCATATATCCGATAGACATATAATATTTCACCTTCTCCGTACCTCCCGTCATGCTCAAGTTGTGTGAAGTTTGAGGAGCTGAGCTACGCATGGTTTCATTCCACCAATCCGTACCTGCCGTACCATTCCGGTAAGCTTCCAGCTGCTCCTGCGAGTAAGCAGAAGCTCCGCGCCACGGATTCGCATTATGAATCGCTTCATTGTAAAGTGAAGCATACTCATAGGCATTCATCATTTCCGGATAGCGGGTCACTTTCTGAAAACCTACGTAACCATTATATTCTATCTTTGCCTTTTGCTCCGTTCCTTTTTTAGTAGTCACCAATAAAACTCCATTAGAACCTTTAAAACCGTAAACAGCTGCGGCAGCATCCTTCAGTATGGAAATTGATTCGATGTCATTCGGGTCTAGTTGGGCATAATCACGCTCGATACCATCCACAATCACCAACATACTTCCATATCCGCGAATATCAACAGAAGCTCCGTCATCGCCAGGACTACCACTACGTTGCACGGCACGCAGCCCCGGCAAACGTCCGGCAAGCATATTTGTCACACTAGGAGCTTTTACCTCCATCAACTTATCCGAAGAGATGGCAGCTACCGATCCAGTCACAGAAGCTTTCTTCTGAATACCATAACCTACTACTACCACTTCATCCAACGTTTCCGTATCTTCCTGCAAAGTTACTTTCAATCCGGCTTGTCCGTTTACTTTCACTTCAGCCGTTTTATATCCGATATAGGATATTTGCAACACTCCGTTAGCCGGAACTGACAAAGTGAACTTACCATCCAAATCAGTGATCGTTCCTATACCGGCACTCCCTTTCAACTGTACCGAAGCTCCGATAACAGGTTCTCCATTGGCATCAACCACCACACCCTTTACCGAGATATTCCGTACCGTCTGTTCAACATCTGATATCAAAGGATTTTCTGCATATACCGTGAAAGGTAGACACAAGAACGTCCCTGCCATTAAAGCTGAAACAGTAGCTATCTTCAGCCGGTCATTGAACGACTTTAAGACAACCGTGTTCATTTTACAACCATGTTTCATAGATTAAATTAGTTATGTGTTTTGAGTTTTAAATCCATATTATTATCACATATCGCTACTGCAACCTGCGAATCAGCGCAGCCATAATAGAGATATAGTTTATTTTTGAAGTAAGCCAATCCTTCTATAAATACTGTTCCGTCTTTATATTGACCACTCTTCTCAAAAGCAGCCTCAGGCACAAAGAATGGTTTATCCAAACGACCCAGTACTTGATAAGGATCATCGGCATCGAACAAAAACTGCCCTGCACAATAAGCTCCAGCTGGATATTCCGAATCTCTTTCTTCTTTATATCCGTTCTTACCATTATACAGTAGGACAATACCATCTGTTGTTTTTATGGCAGGAGGACCACACTCTGTCAAACGACTATCAAAATAGCCGCTGCGGGGTTTGGCAATTTCTCTCAATTCATTATTCTCGTTCAATACCGGTGTCCAATCTGTCAGGTTGTCGGAAGTTGCTGCACATACGGCATTTTCCCCCCAATACATAAAATATTTGCCATTCACTTTCTCAATGACAAGTTTTCCATCCTTCACCCCGGTAACAATAGAAGCAGATTTGCTCGCTATATTGGCAAAACGTCCGTTATACGCTTTTGCAAAAGCAAGTCCATGCTTTGTCCAGTTCTTCAGGTCGGTGGAAGTAGCAACTGCCAGACGGGGGAGATGACGATTCCAAGCTGTATAGAGCATTACATATAATCCATCCTCCGTCATTGCCACACGCGGGTCTTCGCAACCTCCTTCCCATTCTATTTCTTTATAGTCGTCTTCGGAAGGGAATAATACAGGGGCATCCGATTGTTTCATCGTCACTCCATCCGTACTTTCTGCATAGCCAATGCGGGATGTTCTCTTTCCTATACCTTGCGCTGAATTATCTTCTGCCCGATAGAGTACTACAATCTTTCCATCTTTAACGGTGGCTGCCGGATTGAAAGTATCACTCTCCTCCCATTTTACCAACTGCTTGCGCATCGGGCATTGAAAAGTAGTCGGTTGTGGAGAAATCACCGGATTCACTCCTTCCGGACGAACGAAAGGACCTATTATCCAATGTTCGTTCTGCTCTTCAACAACAGCAGATGTTTGCTTCTGACCCAAGCATCCGGCAAGTGTCATCATACTAATTAAATAGATTACAGATTTTAGTTTTATCATACGTCATTTTTTAGTTTTTCCGAATCAGTCGTTCCTTGTTTTCTGTCAGCAAAACTACCCTCACTCCACAAAAATTGAGTGTACTATATTCTCAAAAGGGTATATAGGTGCTGTACAACATAATAATTCGTTCGTTTGCAACGACGATTTAACGATTTTGAAATATTAGCGAATAGCTTGATTCTGTCTGATGATGTTCCGGGCTAATGGATAGGCAATCAACTGCAAAGCTCCCACTAGGATCAATGCGTACTTCAATGCAAAATCCTGTGATATGACAAATGCGAGTACCATAAAAAGTATTAGTCCGAAAGCACGTCCCAGAAATAGTCCGAACTCATGGCTTAAAATATAGGTATATTCATTTCTTTTTTCGATTTTTACTACTGCATCGATGGTTTGCATCATAATAGGGTAATAAGGCAAGTCAAACAATGGCTGAAAGATCACCTTACAGAGGACAAAGATAATCACTCCGGTGGCTGAAAACAAGATTCCGTTGAACAGAGTACCGATAAAAAAGACAAGTAGCCCGGCTATAAATACCTTCGACCGGTCTTCAGGTTTGGTTATTCGTCCCAATACATAAACCAAAACAGCTGTCAGTGTACCACTGATTCCCTGTATTAAACCCAGTACGCCTTCATCACCTACTAACTTCAGAACCAGAATAGCAGGAGCGGTCACCAAAAATCCCTGTACCATTCCTTTCAGGGAAGCCAGCAACAACATTTTTTTCCAAAGTGTGCAAAACCGGAAATACAGAAAATTCTTCTGCACCGGATTGGCAAACTTACCACGCCATAAAACGGCTACAGCAAACAAAGTCACTATGATTACTCCAACCGTCACCAACCGATAGGCTCCATTAATATCAATCAGGCATCCCATTATTTCCCTGCCATCTATCTGACTGATAAATGCTCCAATCAATAAAGGTACAGTAATCGAAGTAATGGAAAAGAAAAAAGACTCCAGCCCGAAGAAGTAGTTACGACTATCATCTGTCGTGTTATTCAGAGTCAGCAGATAGCGATTGGTCCAGAAGAAGCCCGATGCAGCTCCAAGTACAAATCCGGCTATACCCAATTCCACAAAGCCTAATGACTTTACCAACATCATGGCAAACATCGACAATCCACTAACTAATATCCCTCCTGCATACAGCATCTTCACACTCACATGTCGCAACAAGAAACCATTCACAAATGAGGTAGTGATGATACCAATGTACATGAAAAGCTGATAAAAAGCCACCGAAACCGGTTCACTGGTATGGCGCATCACATAAGCACCCACGAAAATCTCAACAACAGGAAGCACCAGCGCATAAAGAAGATTAGTCATCAGCAAGACCCGTACATTAGAAGTTTGCTGTTTGAAGAACTGATACTCTCTTTTTAGTTTATTCATTATCCATCTTATTTATATTACGACTTTAATGAACGGAGAATCTCTGCAATAGACAACTCCGCCCCACAGATTACTTCATCACTGGCACCATAATAAAGCCTTATCTTATCTCCCTCTACCAAATGTCCGTTGGTGAAAACTACATTCCCGAAAAATCCGGTTTGTTCGTAAGGAGCAACAGGCTCCATGATAGGTTCTTTACTTCGGGCAATTACCTTTGAAGGATCATTTAAATCAAGCAGAAGAGCTCCCAGACAATAACGGTTTTGATAGTCCGCACCATGATAAATTTCCAACCACCCTTCCTCTGTACAAATAGGTGCCGCTCCTGCACCCACGCGGGCACAGTCCCAACTATCAGGACGGGTAGTTGCAATGCAACAGTGATTGCCCCAATGCAGTCGGTCGGGTGATTCGGCAAGCCAAATATAGTTACCACCCAACTCTGGGCTACTCGGACGATGCAGTGCAAGATATTTTCCGTTCACTTTCTCTTCAAACAGCGCGCAATCTTTATTATGAGGAGGGAAAATCATGCCATAACGAGTATAGTTTTTCCAGTCATAAGTATGAATCAGCCCTACACCAACAGCTACAGAAGAGACTTCCGTAAACGTAAGATAATAACCATCGGCAGTAGTGGCCACCCGGCAATCTTCAATGCCAAAAGCCTCTAATGCTCCTTTACCAAAAATAGGAGGATAATCCGGCTCTTCCTTGAAGTGAATTCCGTCTTCACTCGATACCAGTCGGAGATAAGACATGGTAGTCAGATAATTCTGCCCTGCATATCCTATCACACGAGGATCAGAAGCATCCAGTTTCGGGTCATTCTCATCGAAAGAGAGCACTTCTATTTTTCCATCTTTATTATATACGGGAAAACTAATAACTCCCTGTTTCTGCACAGGCCGTTCGGCCACTCGCAGTAATAACCAGATTTTTCCGTCGAAACGGAACACGCCGGGATTCAGGAAACAGGTAATTTCCATACCTTCTATTCCCGGTTGTAAGTCGGAGGGTTTCAACAATGGGTTTTGATGAAATCGTTTTGCAATATCCATTTTCAGATTATTAAATATGTGTTTTTTTATTTCTGGTGACAAAGCTACCCTGCACAACAACGTAAAAGGTGTACTATATTCTCAAAAGGGTATACAGGTGTTGTACAGCATATTTTTATCTTTGTTTTCTTATTTTTCCTCTCTATCTTTGCGACATGATTCTACGAAAACACTCATATTTCCGCTACATCTGCATCCTTATTTATTCATGCCTGATGCCTGTTTTATTACATTCCCAGAATGTAGTGAAACAGATTTCGAATGCAGACGGGTTATCCAATAATTCAGTGAATTGTTTTCTGGAAGATTCGGAACATACTCTCTGGGTAGGAACATGGGACGGGCTGAATGCCTACAACGGACGTAGCTTTAAAACCTATTCTTATAATAAAAAAAATGCAGGATCTATCAGTAATAATGTAATCTGGCAAATTATCGAGCAAAATGACTCTGTCTTGTGGGTATCTACCGACTATGGTGTCAACCGGTGGAAACGTTCCACACAGCAATTTACTCCTTATTATTTAGGTACGCAGAACAATCCGCCCAAACAAGAGAAATCATTCCTGCTGGGTATCACTTCCGGCAAATACATTATCTGCTATGTGAAGGAACAAGGTTTATTCTATTTTGACGACCGGAAACAGGACTTTGTTCCATTGAAGAATAATCTTCCTGATGACATCAAAAATTTCGTTATTGATTCCAAAGACCAAGTATTCTTCCTCACAGGACATGGACAATTATTACATTATCAACTATCTGTCCATAGCTCTAATCCCGAACTCTCGTTCAAAAAAGAAATCAAACAACCTGCTTCCATTTCCGGCATTTATCTTTCTCAAGATTATCTTATCATTAACGATGACCGGGCATTAACTGTTTCTTTGGACAACCGCATACTGAATAGCATAGATATTCCGGAAAATAAAACGGTTTCGCAAGTTATCTGCCACAAAGAGTATCTTCTCATCAGCTTTATCGAAGGGGGATGTATCAGGTATAATCTGGAAGATAATGCTTCAATGGAATTACCTCAATTACCAGCGAAAGCATCCATTTTCACCATCTACATCGGTTCACAGAATATACTCTGGGTAGGCACCGACGGGCAAGGAGTATTGGAAGTCTATGAACACAGTTCTCCATTCCACACCGTAAAAACTGATTATCCCGTACGTTGTTTTTGCGAAGAAGATAATGGTAATATACTCGTGGGAACCAAAGGAGAAGGAATTCTGCTGCTTGACAAACAGGAACGGCAGGTCGAACCTTATCTGTCAACCGGCAACGGATTGATTTCCAATTCTGTCTATACTATCCGAAAAAATATGTCCGGAGACATATTTATCGGAACCGAGGGAACGGGCATCAATTATATTCCACTTAATAGCAGTCAGGTAAAGAAGTTAAGCATTCCTGCTGAATATCCGACTTTCAAAGCTGTATACAGCATTCTGTTCACTCATAACGACTCACTATTATGGTTGGGCACTTCCGGCTATGGACTTATCAAACTAACCTTGCAAAGGGAAGGAAAAAGTTATAAAGTGACAGAAATGAAACAATATAAATCTCCCGGACCTTCCTCACCAAGTAATAACATCATTTATTCGGTCATTGCCGGGTATAATGAAAATGAACTTTGGCTAGGCACACGAGGTGGCGGAATCAATAAGTTCGATATCGCATCCGAATGCTTCCAACAAATTCATGAGATAGACTCTACTTTATCCCTAACCAACAATGATATACTCTATCTGACCAAAGGAGATTCTGCCAGCATTTGGATAGGCACCAGTTACGGCCTCAATCGATTATTTCCGGCAGACATTCCGCCATCTATTATGGAATATACGGATCACAACGGACTACCCAACAATACGATTCACGGTATTCTGAAAGATGAAAACGGTAATATCTGGGCAAGTACCAATCAAGGTATCTCTTTTATTAATCTATCTTCGGGAAAGATTACTAACTATTCTTCCAGAAACGGATTACAAAATGATGAATTTTCCGATGGAGCGATTTTTAAGGATAAAGCAGGATGGTTGTATTTCGGAGGAGTCAGTGGGCTGAATTATTTCGATGAGAACAAAATACGTTTACGGGACCATATTGCTACTCTAAGTTTGAATAGTCTAAAAATTAATAATACCAGCCAGAACATTTACGAGCGTATTTTTAATCATACGCTCCGGCTCGACTATGACGAACCTTACATTACATTAGGGTTCACAGCACACGACTTTATCAACAACGAGAACTGCGAATTTAGTTATCGGATTATTGACTTCGCCGATGAATGGATTTACAACGAAAACAACCCCAATATCGTCATCACCAAACTTCCTCCGGGGAAATATAAATTGGAAGTAAAATGTACCAATGGTGACCGTGTATGGAGCAATCAGATCTACTCTCTTCATCTGGATGTCGCCTATCCCTGGTGGCTAAGTACTACTGCCTTTATTATCTATTTTATTTTAATTGCTATTGCTATTTATATAACACAGTCCGTCATCAAGAATCGTATCCGACTGAATCGCCAGATTTTACTAGAACATATTGAAAAGCAAAATCAACAACGTATTCATGAATCGAAGTTGAACTTCTTTACGAACGTGGCACATGAGTTCTTCACTCCGCTAACACTGATATATGGTCCGGCACAGCATCTGCTGGAAAAAGCAGACCTTGACAGTTATACGAAAAGGTATATCTACATCATCAAGAACAATGCCGACCGGATGCAGAAACTCATCAACGAACTAATGGAGTTTCGGAAAGCAGAATCGGGACATACGGCTATCTATGCAGAGAAAGTAGATATCCAGCTACTCGTTGATTATGTGTCAGACAACTATACTGAAATTGCTGAAGAGAATAAAATAGACTTTAGTTTCAAAAGTAAAGAAGTGTCGTCTTTTACTACAGACCGGAATGCACTGGAGAAAATTATATTCAACTTATTATCTAACGCCTTCAAGTATACACCGTCCGGAGGATATATCCGGGCTGAAATAAGACAGAATGCCACTACCGGAACATTACATTTCCGTATACGCAACTCTGGTAAGGGATTGACTGAAAAGCAAACGAGCGAAATATTCAGTCGCTTTAAGATTTTCGAGAGCAGTAACCTGAAGCACGCCGGAAGTACCGGAGTGGGTCTGAACCTAACCAAAAGCCTGACTGAATTATTAGGTGGAGAAATCACTATAGAAAGTACTTTGGGAGAATATGTAGAATTCAATGTATCCCTGCCTCCTATGCACGTGAATTCCGAAAAAGAAAGTCAGCCTACAGAAGAAGAGACAGAGGTCAGTGAAATGCTTTTCATTCCTAAGCAGAAAGAAATTACCATACTGATTGTAGAAGACGAAAAGAATATCCGGGAACTGTTGAAAGATATTCTGCTTCCCTACTATCAGGTTCGCGAAGCTGCCGATGGAGAAGAGGCGCTGAAAGAAGTAGAACAAAAGCAACCGGACATCATTATCAGTGATGTGTTAATGCCCAAACTAGATGGCATTACACTGACAGATATATTGAAGTCTAATGAACGGACAGCGCATATTCCGGTTATTCATATTTCTGCCAAAAACTCTATTGAAGACCAGATCAATGCCTATAATCACGGAACAGATTTGTATATCCCTAAACCTTTCCATCCAAGACATGTGTTGAGTGCGGTAGAGAATATGATTAATAAATACTCTCTGATGAAAGAGTATTTCAAATCCGGCCGTTCCTCTCTTATTGTAAGGGATGGGATCACCATGCACAAAGAGGATGAATTATTACTGAACAAGATTATCAAGTTCATTGAAGATAATATCGACGATGAATCCATGAATCCGGATTCTCTTGCAGACTTTATAGGAGTAAGTAAAGCAGGATTGTACCGCAAACTCAAAGAATTGACTGAAAAAACACCAAGCGAGTTTGTCCGTACCATTCGTTTAGAGTATGCCGCTAGCCTGCTAAAAACAACTAAGCTCACCGTCACCGAAATTATGTATAAATCAGGCTTCTCGAACAAGTCTTATTTCTACCGGGAGTTTGCGAAATTGTACAATACATCTCCCAAAGAATACAGAAGCGAACAAACAGAAGAAAAAGATACTAAATAACCATTTAACAATAAAAAGACAATGAGAAAACTTTTGATTGTATTGATGCTCTGTGGTGTGTCAATACTGAATGCGCAGCAACTAAATGTAGCCTCCTACAACGTACGAAACAGTAATCCCAACGATGCCAAAGCGGGAAATGGCTGGGAACAGCGCTGCCCGGTACTCATCCAGTTAATCACTTTCCATGACTTCGATATTTTTGGAGCACAGGAAGTGAAACATAATCAACTGGAAGACATGCTCAACGCTCTGCCTGCGTACAACTACATAGGTGTAGGACGGGATGACGGCAAGACAAAAGGAGAATATGCTCCTATTTTCTATCGGAAAGATAAATTCAAGCTACTCAAGTCCGGCAACTTCTGGTTGTCGGAAGACACTACAAAGCCAAATAAAGGATGGGATGCTGCTTATACCCGCATCTGCACGTGGGGAGAATTCAAAGACAAAACCGGTAAGTTCAAATTCTGGTTTTTTAATCTGCACATGGATCATATCGGAGTGGTAGCCCGCCGAGAAAGTGCCAAACTGGTTATTAGCAAAATTAAGGAAATGTGCGGCAAAGATCCCGTTATACTGACAGGTGATTTCAATGTAGACCAAACCAGTGAAAGTTATCAGGTTCTTCATGAATCCGGAATATTATCAGATTCTTACGAGGTAGCTCAAATGAGATATGCGACTAATGGGACATGTATAGGCTGGAATCCGAATACATATACTCCGAACCGTATTGACCATATCTTCGTAACCCCCAATTTTACTGTAGAGAAATACGGTGTATTAACAGATACTTATCGCACCAAGAACGAAACTACTGGAAAGTATGAATCTCATATTCCTTCGGATCATTTCCCGGTAAAGGCAGTATTAAGGTTTAATAGAAAGTAAAAAACTGTATTATGATAATATTATTCAGGATAATATCAAACTTATTTCTTATGGGCTATCATAAAGAAAATATTATCAATTATCCTGAATATATTTTCTGAAAGTAATCACTTTTCGGAACAGCATACAAAAGAAATTGATTGCTGACTCTAAGCATTAAGTTGTATATCCAATACAAAACATCTTCTTTATTTCACATCATCCCACGCATCCGTCCGAAAAGGAAATGCAGCCAATCCAAAAGTATTACGCAGTAAGACATTTCCTACATAGTTACGAAAAGCATACCGCACAGCTATCGGTTGATTGACTTGTTCACTCCAAACTCTCACTGTGGGTGTACGATCTACAATTTGTGCTTGAGCCGGATAAAATTTCTTATCAGCTCCTGCAATCTCAAATCCTTCCAAGTTACAGAATGCCGGCGTTAATCCGGCAGAAGCATTATCAAAAGTGACAATTGCCTTACCCTCTAAGTAATCGACTTTCGTCATCGTCGGCCCAGTAGGTGGAAGTCTACAAATGTTATATGTTTTAGTTAAAGCCAGAGTAGCCAAACGAAGCCCTACTATGTCTTTTTGAGGTGGATGAATACAAAACTCATCACCAATGTCGGTAGTAGAAACCATACCGGAATTGGGTATCGCTTCAAGAGCTTTTGTCTGCGCTTCTCTTAATAAAGCTGCATCCGTATCCTGACTATCTTTATACTTATGAGGAGCAATCTGGACATAATAAAAAGGCATATCCGGTGCTTCCCAAACCTCTCTCCATAACTGAACCATAGCAGTCATCATCGGAGCATAACAGTAATAGTTGAAGATATTCGACTCCCCTTGATACCAAAGGAAACCACGTGCGGTAAAGTTCCTCACAGGCCACAACATGGTATCGTACATGCACTCCAAGCGATGATGCATTTTTAATTTCGAACTTCTGACAGCCTCTATGTCTACTCCATCAATAGAAGCTAATGTTTTCTCATTCATCCATGATTCTATCCGGGAACCTCCCCAGCTACTAATAACCAGCCCTACCGGAATATCGAGCACTTCTGTGACTTGTTTTGCAAAGAAATAAGCAACCGCACTACAAGTCATGACCGCTTCCGGTGCCGATACCTCCCATTTTCTCCCTTCAAAATCAGTTCGTTGCTGTACATCTTTCGTTCTTGAAACAGCAATAAAGCGGATACGGTTACGATAATTACCAGCATGCAGAATTGTCTCCAATGAACGATCAATAGGCTGTCCCGTATTTCCCATCATACGCATATCCATATTAGATTGACCGGAACAAATCCAAACCTCCCCTATCAATATATCTGAAAGGATAACCTCCTCTCCATCACTAATTGTAATGAAATAAGGAGTATAGCTTGCCCCAGGAGTATTCACCTTAACCAACCAGGCTCCGTTCTTATCCGTTAGTACCTGATAAGTCTGATTATTCCAGGAGGTAGTAACAGTAACTTTCTTATTATCCGCCCATCCCCACAGTTTAACGCTACTATTTTGCTGGAGTATCATATGATCTCCCATCATAGCAGGTAATTTAATCTTTCCCTGTATAAAAGATGAAAAACAGAAGCATAAAATCAAAATACTTAGAAGCTTTTTCATATTGTTCATATAAAGTTTGGCCCAGGATTACATTAAAATTGTACCCCTGGGCCAAGATTCGTTCATATCCGTTAATTCATTACCAAACTCATATCGTCAAGGAACGGCTGTTGATTTCCATTTCTTCTCCAAACAATATATACATCTGTCTTATCAGCAGGCATAGTGAAAGTATAAGAAACTTTCTTATGCTCATCAGAACTGCTTAAAACGCCATCGGAAGCCGCAACAAATCCAAAAGTAACTTCCGGAGCCAATGGATTGGATAATGTCGGTATGTCCGTTTCATTAATCACCGCACCAAGCCTGATATTTCCCGGCTGAGGCATTTCCGCCGCTGAAGGAGTCTTGAACCAGAAGGAAAATGTATAAGACTTGCCTGGAGTCAACCCTTTCACCTTTCTCCATAACCAGTCTAAAGAATTGGCAGTTTCGTTCTCACGCATACGTACGAATAAATAAGATGATCCGGTATGAGGTATAGGCGAGTTTGCAGCAACCCGGACGGCAGTGGCACTTGCTCCGAATTTACCAATCCCCTGACTATCCGATCCACCCCATTCTCCAAGAGCCGGCCAATATTTGTTGGTAGTAATTCTCTCAAAGCTGTAATCTTCTTCAGGAGTATCCAATAAGTTCACTCCCCCCATTGCTTCAGTTTGCTGAACAATATCTACACTTTTAGTGATACCCTGAGCAGTAATAGTAATCTTTCCTTCCCGGATCACATCACCCCCATTCTTTTCCACTACAAAATTCAAGGTTCCATCCTCCAAGCCCGCGGTTTCGCTGGTAAAACTAATCCACTCTACATCGGTTGAAGCCTCCCAACCGACATTACAAACGAAAGATATAGAGTTTCTTCCACCCTCAAAATCCAGTTTGATAGGACTTTTGGTAGTGATGCTTAACTGTGGCGTAGAAGTATCTCTATATTTCTGATGAATATTCAATCTTTTTTCCAATTCACCGGCCACTATCTTAATCACACCCATTCTGTCCACCCCTTCATCATTTTTAGTAACCTTTGCATTTATGGTAGCACTCTGACTGCCTGCCTTAGCATCCAAAGTAATCCAAGCGGCATCTGTTGATACCTGCCAGTCCAAATTACAAAGGAATTCTATCGGTATAGTTCCCCCATAAGTGCTAAGAGCTTCAATATCTTCCGTTATGATATAAAGAGTCGGTTTGTTCTGTATTTCATCATCATCGTCACATGATTGCAAAACTCCGGCAGACACTCCGAATAGCCCGATGCCTATCATTATCATAAATGACTTTATCCAATGGTCTGAAATATATTTTCTCATAATCTATCGCTTTTGAATTATTCATTAATTTCTGCTGAAAGAAGCCGGGTATATCCCAATAAGTCCATATATGACGACTCTCTGTTGAATGTACCCGAGTTTATCAATTGCCTGATAGGTTCGCTATCCGGATAATATCGCAACCCCATTTCATACATACCCGGATTATCACCGGCTTTTGTCATACGTTCCGTTTCACCACAATAATATCCTGACTTTATACATGAATCCATAGACCGGTAGAAATCACTGTAATACTCAAAACAGTAACGTAAATTCTCTCCGGTCGGAGCTGTATACGCAAACAAATCCAACCCGTTATTATAGCACATACGAGCAGTTGTAGACAATAATGTGAGTGTGAGATGCGTATATTGCAATCCCTTTAATGGCCCTGTGTCGTGACGGTAACGATCATAAATTTCCCCCTTCACAGGAGGAGCCGAACCTGCTTTTTCTCTTGAGCACGGAGTATCGCCATCCATCAATATACAGCCGCTTAACAGTTCTTTTACATCCCTTGGGTTTGCAGGAGAATCAATAGCGAACTGAACCAATTCATCATCATCTGTAACCAGTCCGAGCATCAGTATTCCCATTGAATGGGCTACAAGATGATTCTGGTAATATTGCTTATTAAAGTAATCGTTATCTTCCCACAAATTGATACTAATCATCCCTTCCCTATATAGCACCTGTAACCAATCTGTTATATTCTTCTTTGTCTCATCACTCATGATATTCTCCGAAATCAGCATATCATAAGCACAAACCATTGGATACATACCTCTGGTAAGATACATCGCACTGCCCGCATCAGCCACATAACTAATGTCTTTACACGCTTTCGCCCAAGCCTCTATTATTTCAATTGATTTCCGGGCATATTTTTTATCCCCTGTAAACCAGTATGCCAAAGCCAGATCGCGGGAGTTTGATCCGGGAACATAACTCTCTTCAATAAACTTTGTAGGATCTTGTCCCGTATAAGGAGTCGCCGTATAAGTCAGTGCATTGTTACAGCGCTTCATCAGATTGTTGTAGGTCGTTGTTATACTTGCCGAACTGTTGCCTTCAACCATTTGTTTTATATTCAATAATTCCTCTTTGGTATAAAGGATAGAAGGATGTTTATGTTCTATATCAATCGTTTTTATAGATTGTCTGATTTCTATTATCTTTATGTTACCTCCACAAGTAATAGAGAGCTTTCCCGTACGATCCCCTCCAGATGTATTTTTCTCTATATGAATCTTTATAATTGCATTGCCGCTACCCTCTGTCGGCCCCCCAAATGTTATCCACGACACATCTGATGAAATTGTCCAGTTATCATAGCAAATAAACTTAATCAATTCTTCCCCGCCACCATATCCAATACTAACGGCATCATCTGAAACTAAAGCTATTTCCGTATTCTTCGCATTATCATTACACGCCATAAGCATCTGTGCTAACAACAGCAAAGTCAGGATGATCGAATGTTTATATCCTAATTTCATATTATTTTCGTTTAATAGTTAACGTTCTTATTCCATATAAAAAACTTCTTCCAATGGAATACTGACAGGTGAATTATCCGGATTAACTGCCATGATATCCGCCATATAGTCCCACCATTTTTTCACGATTTCATTATCGCCCATATCTTGCGAACCTGCACCATCATTCTTCTGCACAGCATACAATACATTCGTTTCCTGATCCCAGAATATAGAATAATCGGACACTCCGTTCGCCTTCAAAAGCTTTACCAGTTCAGGCCATATTTCGCTATGCCGCTTTTGATATTCTTTTTCAAAACCGGGTTTCAAATACATTTTAAAAGCTTCTCTTTTCATTGTTTACCTCCATTTGTTTACTAAGTACATACAAAAAACGGACAAGTTACCATCCCGGATTATTAGGTTTCAGAGCCGGATTCCGCTGAATTTCTTCACTTGGGATGGGCCACAGATAATCTCTTTCCGTAAACTTACGGGTAAAGCGAATCTCTCCGGTAAAGTCTTTCTCCTGACGATTATTCAGATATTGCACAGCCAACCCCCAACGTCTTAAATCACTGAAACGATGTCCTTCACCAACAAGTTCCACAGCCCGCTCGTGCATAATACGCTCGAACATATCCTCTTTATCTGAAACCTGTAACCAGACCGGTCCGCTATTTAATGCCGGCATATTCGTTGACTGTCTTTTTCTTACCTTATTCAGTTCAGCGACAGCCTTGTCCAATTGGTTATCTTCATTATAAGCTTCAGCCAGCATCAATAATACATCTGCAAAACGAATGATAGGGAAGTTGATAGGAGTGTAATTACGATTGGTGATAGCACCACCCATATCTTCAATCGGAACAAACTTCCGGTAAAAATACACATTCCAGCCTCTGTCATTCTGAATAAAACCATTGGCCACCGTAGTACCTGCCGCAATCGCATACAATTGCTTTTTAGCCCCTGTTCCCACTATATAGCCATTATAATAAGAGTAAGGAACAATCAATGACTGCATCATTCTCGGATCTCTTCCTCTGTAAATCTCACCTAACAGAGTGGTATCAGGGATTGTTTCCAATTTCTGTTTGGTCGAATTCAAGGTTGCCTGAAACGCTTTTTTCTTCACTGCATCACTTTCATTATATCCGGGAATATAATTATTCCAGTTAAACTTCTGTCCATCCTTCTCTTCATACATATCCGCCAAAGTTACCGACGGCATACAAGTAGCACGACCACCGCCATAAGAGCCGCGTGTTCCATACAAAGTACAAAGCGGCATACCATACAAATTGTCAGTAGTACCTTTATTTTGAATGGCAAATACCGTTTCATTATCATTAGGAACCGGTCCTGCCGAAGTGAACAAAGTCAGATAATCCGGATACAATTGATAACCATACTGATTGGTTTTGTTATATACAATTTCCTCAAAATCGGCAATCGCTTCAGACCAATTCTTTGTATAAAGATATGCTTTTCCACGTAATGCATAAGCCGCTCCCTTTGTCGCCCTTCCATAGTCGGAGATCGCCCATTTGAGAGGAAGGTTTGCAATAGCAAAAGTCAGATCTTTAATAATGAAATTCCAAACCTCCTCTCTTGAATTACGAGGCAGCAACATTTCATTGAAAGATTCGGAGACTTCCCAACTCTCATCATAGATAGGTACTCCGCCAAAAAAATCTGCTAAATGGAAATAATACAAAGCCCGCAGAAAATGAGCTTCTCCCAAGACGTTATTTTTCACCTGGTCGTCAATTGACATACCCGATACATTCTTAATAACGGTATTGGCACGCTGCACACCATCATAAGTGTCCCGCCAATTTTGCACCAGGAAATCATACGCACCGTTATATGTGCCCTGTTCAACAGGTCCGCCCGGTCCGTGAGCTATATCCGAGTAAGTGTCGAAAAGAGGCATATAGCCATAAGCACCATAATCCTTCAGTTGGGCATATACCCCCATAACTCCCGATTTGGCATCGGCTTCCGTTTTCCAATAGTTATTTTGAGCGACCTTATCATACGGAGCCACATCCAGATCATAACAGCTGCTGAATCCCAGCGTCACGGCAACCGCTACCATAATATAATTGACTGTTTTCATAATCGTATTTTTTAAAAGACTACATTCACACCTACCGTTATCTGCTTCATCGTCGGATAAGTTGTACCACTTATCTCCGGATCAATCCCTTTATAGGAAGTAAAAGTTAGCATATTCTCCAAACTTGTGTATAGTCGAAGTTGGGATATATCCAGCTTTTGAAGAAGTTTCTTAGGAATCTTGTACCCTATCTGAACATTCTTTAATCGCAAATATGACTTATTCTGAACCCAAAAATCACTCGGCTGGGCATTTAACGTATTCAACCCGGTCAGTAACCTGGGATAAGTGGCATTTGTACGCCCTTCCCGCCAGGCACCTTCGGCTATTTCTTTGTTGATTACATCTCCATAATTAATATATCCCATATAGAATTTATCTTGCCAATATACCTGCAAACCGGCATTTCCCTGGAACAAACAAGAGAAGTCGAATCCATTCCATTCTGCCCCTAAGGAGAAGCCATACGTCAGACGGGGAGCAAGTCCATGCCCTACTGCATATTTATCATTATCGTCGATGACACCGTCACCATTCAAATCTTTATATAAGAAATCGCCTTTCTTCGGAGTTCCATAAGAAGCAAACGGGTTAACACGTTGTCCGGTAGCAGGATCGACCGGTGCGTCTTTAATCATCTTTTCAACAAACAACATATCTTCGTCCGTTTGAAGAATCCGGTCTACCGCCAATACATATTGAATATTGATAGGATAGCCTTCCTGAATCATGTTCGTCCCCGAAATCGATCTTTCCTCTCCTTTAAACCGGGTTACTTCATTATCTATGAAAGTAAAATTACCACCCACAAAATAGTTTACTTTACCAATCCTATGATTCCACTTCAGATTCATCTCCATACCTCTATTCCGCACTCTTGCTGCATTTTGAGTAGGGATAGACGCATTACCAACAAGCAATGGTGCCGGCAGATCGATAAGAATATCATGCGTATCTTTATTGAAAAATTCTATTGTTCCATCCAACTTTGAGCGAAAAAGACTGAAGTCAAGTCCGATATTGGTGACATAGGTCGTTTCCCATGAAACCATTGCATTAGCCAGCTGTATCTGTGCCAATCCCGGCACAACAGAGTTTCCTAAGACATAATTATCTTTATTGTACACAGACTGGTATTCATAATTATCTACCGCATTATTACCCAATGCACCCCATGAAAGCCTCAACTTCAACATATCCAGCCATTTAATTGACTTCATAAAGTTTTCTTCCGACATACGCCATCCCAAGGAGAAGGAAGGGAACGTCCCCCACCGGTGATCTTTATGGAAGCGGGAAGAACCGTCCCGGCGAATATTCCCTTCAAACAGATATTTGTCCGCCCATGACAAATTTATTCGTCCGAAATAAGAACGCATCACCCAGTCTGTGGCAGCCCCACTTGTTTCAGAATCCCCGGTAGCACCATTAATGACCGACAAATTATCTGCGAGAAGATCGTATCTCTTCGCCTCAAACCATTTTACATTATCCTTTTCCTGACTGGCTCCCGCCAATATGCCTACATCCAGCTTATCAAAAAATGTCTTCTGATAGCGAGCTACCACATCAGCTACATGATGCGTATTAGTCCAATTTTTATTCCTTACAAACGTTCTACCGGCTGCCATCTGGGTTATTGTGTTGGATTGAAAACTCCAACGGTCAGCATAAACCGGAGTCTCTTCCTCTTGCAGATTATTACGGCGATACGTGTAAGAAGCCTCTATATTTAAACCTTTGAAAACCTTTATATTCGCCCAGAAACGGGAAGTGAGATTATTAACTTCAATATCTCCCTGATACATATTCAGATGATAAAGAGGACTTTGTACCTGCTGATTTTCCTCCAGATTCTCGGCAGATCCATACCTGCCATCCGGATGCCGGTAGACAATACCGGGACTGGAGATGTTACTAAAAAGCGAACTCATGTATTTGGAACCCATCTCGGCATTTGATTTCAGACCGCTGATATTCATCCCCATTGTAATCCAAGGCTTTAGTTCGGCATTCACATTCAGACGGGCAGTGAATCTTTCATAAGCCGAATTCTCCACAATACCCGGATTGTTCAGATAAGCCACAGAACCAAATGCTTTCAGTTTCTGGTTTCCGACAGAGAATGATAAATTATGATTAGTAGACACCCCTGTTGAAAAAACTTCATCCTCCCACTTTGTATTCGGATACAAGTAAGGTTCATTGGGGTGAACTCTCCATTCCGCTATTTTCCGTTCCGAATATACCGGCATTGCTGTCGGGTCAACATTATAAGCCGCTTCGTTATAATACTCCATATAATCGGCATAGTTGTATACAGTTTCAATTGTATTCGAAGGTTTCTGGAAAGAAACATACCCATTATAGGAAATCGACGCTTTGCCTTCCGAGCCTTTCTTGGTCGTTATCAGGATGACTCCATTGGCGGCTCTTGAACCATAGATAGCAGAAGATGACGCATCTTTCAGTACAGATACTGATTCTACATCCTGTGGGTTAACCTCATTTATATTTCCTTCTGCCCCATCAATAATAATCAATGGCGAAGAATTATTCAGAGTTCCCTGTCCCCTGATAAGCAAGGTAGCTCCATCGTTATTAGGACGGGCTGATCCCTGATTGACATACAGTCCCGAACTTAATCCTGCCAATCCGGTTGAAAGACTGGTCATCGGGCGGCTTTCGGCCTGTTCTGCCAGATTCACCGTAGATACCGAACCTGTCAGATTCACTTTTTTCTGGGTGGCGTATCCTACTACCACCACTTCTTCCAGTGTTTTTCCATCCTCAACCAGAGTAATAGTCGCTCCATTAGCCTTTGATGCAATCATTTCCTGAGAAGCATATCCCATATAAGAGATGACAAGTATATCTTTTGCCTGAACCTTGAAAGAAAACCGCCCCTCTATATTAGTGATAGTCCCCGTTTGTTTCCCTTTTACCTGAACGGTAGCTCCAATCAGGGGCTCATTGTTCACATCTACGACTTTACCGCTTATATTTAACGGATCTTGAGCCCACAGATCTCCTATCGGGATCATGAGCATGAACATAATCACATATAATGAATATATTCCTTTACTGATGTTTCTCTGTTTCATAGATATTAATTATTAAAGATTATTTTATTCAATACAGCGTCCATGAGTCAAAACCACCGGACCTAACAAATGCAGGTTATGAGCCGTACGATCATTGGTACGCAAAACTTCATTAAAGACTTTCTCCTCCGGATAACGGGCATGCCCTACCTCCCACAGTGTAAATACTGATTGATCGTTGTAGTTAATCCAAGAGTCTTCACCTGTATAGAATCCTCCCTTGATAGAAGCATCTTTAGTGATATAAAAATCAGCATAGAAGAGTAAAGGCAATTTAATACTCTCACCGGTAGGAGCTACATAATGATGAAGATCCAGCCCATTCAAACGTCCCATTTCTGCTGCTATCATTAGCAAATTAGTCGATAATCCTGCATACTGTAAGGCTCTGTTCGGCTTCGTAGTCTGTCCGTAATGAGTCAATGCAAAATGCCTGTAACGATCCATTATCTCTCCATCTTGTGTTGGCCATGAGCCGGGTTCACCACAGTAAGGCGGTTGTCCTTTCATCAAAATGATACCCTCAATTACCTTCTTTATATTATGTGGATTTGTTTCTCCGTCATATACATAATTCACCAGCTCATTATCACGCAAAATAATACCAATAGACATCAACCCCACAACTTCCGCAACTATATGATTCTGAAAATATTGTTTTCCAAAGTAGTCATTCTCCACCCAGCGTTTCACGCCTTCTTCTATATGAGGAAGCAATATTCGGAGCCATGCCTCAAATTGTATCTGCTTACTTTTTTCTATCAAGTTATCCGCGCAAAGCAAATCATAGGCATAAAGGAACGCAAATACGCCACGTGAAACCAACATACCGGTATTAGGATAGAATTTATCCGGATCGAAATAAGTGCCCGGAGCATTTTTAGGAGAAGACCACTCATTGATTATTTCAATGGCTTTGTGCGCATAGCGTTTATCTTTAGTGATCTGATAGCCAATTGCCAAATCTCTTGCAGCCGACCCGTCACGTATAGCAGCTTTGTAGAAAGACATACTGGCATCTCCCCGATACACATTCGGTTTCCATTTCTTGTCTGCATAACCGTCTATTTCACCTTTCAGTTTTTTCCAAGCTGTTTTCCAAGGCTCAATATCCGAAAGAGCATTTCCCCGCATCAACTCAATGTCCGTACCCGACAGAATCAGGCGGGGATGTCCCGCTTTAATTCTAACCGATTGGTTCTGAGAAAGTGACTTGCCTGCGATGAGAACCATCAAAAACAGTAACAATGATACCTTCATCAACTTGTTTTTCATATAGTAATGATTTTAGTTAGTAACTCTATTCTTTCAAGTGCATGGCTCTATACCTCATTAATGCTTCTACAAAATAATAATCTGCATAAGTCAGGGGTACATCCACTTCGCTATTCTGCGGTAAAAAGCCTACGCTGTGTTTAAGTATGAAATTACAATTTTCTCCCGGCTTTGCCAGATACTCGTCCGAAGCCAGTGTTCTAAGCTGTGTTTCGGCAACAGCGATATATCCTTGTCCGGTTACCTTGTCTACATAACCCGACAGTTCCAGTAAAGCAGAAGCCATAATGGCAGCGGCTGAAGCATCTCTCAAGGCATCCGGAACTTTTGGATCGTCAAAGTCCCAATAAGGAATCTTGTCCTGAGGCATCTTCGGATGATTAAGAAGGAAGCCGGCAATATGCTTTGCCTGTTCCAGATAACGTGGTTGTTTCGTTTCCCGATACATCATAGTATATCCATACAATGCCCAAGACTGCCCCCTGCTCCATACTGATTCGTCACTATACCCTTGCCATGTACATTTCTGAAGTGCATTGCCGCTGATTGTATCATAATTCACCACGTGATAACAACTATAATCCGGTCTGAAATGATTCTCCATTGTTTTGTCAGCATGAGAAATTGCCATATCATAGAAACGTTTATCACCCGAGAACTCCGTTGCTCGACAAAGTAATTCAAGGTTCATCATATTGTCAATGATTACAGGAAACTGCCAATGCAAAGTGCCCGGATGACTCCATGAACGTGTGCATCCTACAGCAGAACGGTAACGTGTAGATAATGACCGGGCTGTAGTAGTGACTATATCCATGCAGGAAGTATCACCCAATAGCCGGTATTTATTTCCGAAAGAACAGTTTATCATAAAACCGACATCATGGTTATCTTTATTATACTTCTGGATCTCGACTCTATCACTCATCTTGGAAGCCATCTCCTTGAGCTGCTCATCTCCAGTATATTCATACAAATACCAAAGAGTCCCGGGATAAAAGCCACTCGTCCAGAAATAAGAATCCGAGGTTTCAAGCGCGCCATTTTTATCTATCGAACGGGGTAACATTTCCGGGATAGAATCCATAACAGAATACATATGCTTATATTGTTCTACCGCCCGGTTCAAGGCATAATCGACCATGTGTTCCATAGAAGGTTCCAAGGTTGTCGTACATCCTGATACCATCAATGAGAGCAGACATATTGCCACATAATTTTTCATATTTTCTTTGCTTATAATTTGAGATATATTAAAAATTTAAAGATCCATCCAAAGGTTTTCTCCTGATAGCAAGAGCAAAAGTAGGAGATTACAGGAAGCAGCATTGGATAAAAAAGTTCCAAAGGTTCTATAATTTTGTTCATATCCCTATTACAAACCGTTTTTTGTTTCATTATCTCAAAAAATAACGATACATTTGTAATTATCGAACCTGCTATCAGATATAAGATATATAATAATAGTCCCCCATTATATGAATCCCTAAGATTAATACCAAAACTAAATATAGGAAGTTCCGAAAACAATAGAAACTTAATTAACGCTTTTAATATATGCCTGAACATAACAGACTAGTCGCTATTATATTTATGCTGGTTTCATGCGTCTCATCCATCGCTGGATTCGAGACGATAAACTTCCAGCATTTATCACTCAATTCCATGTTTCCCCAGATTACGATTAACGGACTTTATCAGGATGAATCGGGTATCTTATGGATTGGAACTAAAGACGGTGTGAAGAAATATAATGGAAATTATATCGAATCTGTCAACTTCATGGGAATAAACAACTGGATACAGTCCAACCTTGTTCCGACAATCTGTGGGGATAAGAAAGGCCACTTATATGTCAATACGGATTACAGCATCATTGAATATGACCTGATAAAAGAGGAAAGCCGTATCATATTCAGCCAGCCCAACACACAGATATTGCCGTCCATTGCCTTCAATTATGGTACCAACTCATTATGGATCGGTTTATTGGATAGTGTCTATAATTATAAAGAAGGTATATGTCAGGCCAAATACAAAATTGATGGCAACAACCTAAGTATCTCATCGCTGAAAGAAACGTCCGGCAAATTATTATATATCGGCACCAAACATGACGGGGTATTTACCATTGATCCATCAGGCAGGCAACAGAAAGTACTGACTACCCGCAGTGAAATTATATCGATAAACGAAGATAGCCGGAACAACATCTGGGTGAGCACCCTGAATGAAGGATTATTCAAACTAACTCCATCGGGCGACGTTATCCAATATACGGAGCCTACCTTAGCCAGCAATTATGTAAGAACAGTATGTGAAGACAACAACGGAAATATCTGGATAGGAACCATGTTGGGATTGAATGTCATCAACTCGCAAACAGGTGATATCAGTTTTTATGGTCTGGAAAAAGAGGGTAGTGCGGGACTAAGCAACCTCTCTGTCTGGATTATCATGAAAGACGATCAAGGCACAATGTGGTTCGGTACCTACTATGGAGGGTTGGATTACTACAATCCGCATACTGACATCTTTGAATATAATAATCTGAAACTGGGACATGCCGGTATCGGACCCGTAATCAGCAAAATTATAGAAGACAAGACAGGACGGATATGGATCAGTACAGAAGGAGACGGGTTGGTATCCTACCTACCCGAAACAGATGCATATACATACTATACGAAAGAGAACAACACAATATCCCACAACAATATCAAGACCTTATATTATGATGATACATCCAGTACAATATGGATCGGGACTCATCTCGGCGGACTTTGCAGTTACTCGATTGACAGAAAAGAATTCAAACATTTCACAATCGATCCATCCGACCATACAAAACGGTCGGAAATCGTTCAGGCTATCATCCGTCACAAAAATATCTTATATCTGGGCACGCTTTCGGGAGTATATTATATGAATCTGGAAGATGGCAGCATTCAAAAGATACATCTTCTCGACAAATACATCTATGCTGTAAACTCATTGATGATAGACAAGCAGGACAACTTGTGGATTGGAGGGAATAACCTGTGCTATTACAGTATCAAACAGAATTATGTACGCAGTCTTGACAAATATCTTGCTAAAATCACCGCTTCTTCCAAGAATACCATTACGTCTCTTATTCAAGATAATAGCAATCGCATCATAGCCACCACATTAGGCGCAGGTATTCTTATTTATCATCCTACTCAAGATAGGCTCGAACAGATAAACAGCAAAAACAGCAATCTCGACAGTGATTATCTAAGCGCCGTTTATCCTCTGTCCGATCATCAGCTTTTGGTCACCAGTGCAAACGGCTTATCCCATATCGATCTCAAAACAAAAAGAAGCTATAATTATAAGTCACAAAACAAATTCGTCTTACCGTCAATGATTCCGGGTGACATAATGAAAAGCAGTGATAATCGTATCATCATGGGAGGAATAAACGGCCTTGCCATGATTTCTGAAAAGAATTTGTTTCCAGAAAGTCTATCCACTAAAATGTTCTTCTCCAAACTATTTGTTAATAATAAAGAAGTGTCGGCAAATGATTCTTCCCGAATATTACCTCGTTCTCTTTTTGCAACAGACTGCATCAGGTTGAAGCATCATGAGAATAATATATCTGTCGAAATCGGAACCAACGACTTCGTAAATCTCGGACAATCCAGATATCAGTATAAACTGGATGGCTATAACAATAGCTGGATTGAATTTCATCCCCAAAAATCAATCAACTACATGAACTTACCTTATGGAGACTATAAGCTAAAAGTAAGAAACATTTCTTTTAAAGATGAAGCCGAACTTAATGAAATCAGTCTGGGGATCACGATTATCCCTCCTGTTTATGCCACCTGGTACGCTTATCTATTATATACGTTGCTAATATTAGCCATCATTATCAGCATTGCCTATTTCTACCGTTCCAAGCTATTGTTAAGAAATTCACTGGAACTTGAAAGGCGGGATAAACTGCAAAAAGACGCGATAAATGAATCCAAAATGCGTTTCCTTGAAAATATATCACATGAGTTAAAAACACCGATCGCATTAATATCCGGACAACTGGAACTTATTCTTATGTCAAATTACTCATTGGCTACTATCCAGAACAGCTTGCGTGAGGTACATAACAGGGCTGCCAAAATGGGTGCTTTAATCAATGAACTACTCGACTTCCTGAAATATAACAAAGAAAATTTCACGTTAAGAATCAAACAGCAAGATATCGTTTTATTCACACAGGAAATATATGATTCTTTCGTTAGCTATGCCGAACTAAAGAATATTCATTTCAATTTTGTGTTCGACCAAAAGAGCCAATACACGTGGTTTGATGAAGTACAACTACAAAAGGTTTTCAATAACATTCTATCGAATGCTTTCAAATTCACTCCGGAAAATGGAACAGTCGAGATTAAAATAACGACTTCTGCGTCTTCCGTAATTATAACATTCAATGATTCCGGCATTGGGATACCTAAAGACATGACAGAACGAATCTTTGAACGTTTCTTTCAGATAAACAACTCTGTAAACAGAGAACTATCCAACACCGGAACAGGGATAGGCTTATCACTGTCACTCAATATTGTAAAGGCACATCATGGACAAATAACGGTTGAAAGTGAAGTAGGAAAAGGCAGTTCATTCATTGTCGAATTACCAATCGGTAATGAATACTTTAAAGAAGATAAAAACATCACCATCATAGAGAATGAAAAGAACACAGGGATAATCAATAGCCCGATTAGTATAGAGAATGAAGAAGAGAGCTTGGAAAACCTGGAAGATTTCATCATACAGCAGAAAAAGGATTTCGATCATTCATCGACTTTACTTATCGTTGAGGATGACGATGAATTGAGGAAATTACTCATAGAGATATTTGAACCCATCTTTGAAATCTATGAAGCAAAGAATGGCGAAGATGCATTCAAAATCGCACAGCTCAATTCACCGGATCTTATTTTATCAGATGTGATGATGCCCGGCATCTCCGGTATAAATCTATGTGCGAGGATAAAGTCTCATTTTGACACCAGTCATATTCCGGTCATTCTGCTCACTGCACTTAGTAGTGTGGAACATAATATTAAAGGACTCAATTGTGGAGCCGATGATTATATCACCAAACCATTTAATATCAGAATTCTAATCGCTAAATGCATTAACCTACTAAATAACAGACGAAAATTACAGGAACGATACAAAACTTTAGAAAACAGTAGTGCAGAGCAACTGACCAACAATAAGCTCGACCAAGATTTCATCGATCATATAATAAGAATTGTACAAACCAAGTTGGAAGAAGGAAACGGAGATATTAACGTCACCCTGTTATGTTCAGAATTAGGACTAAGCCGGACAAAGCTATTCCTGAAAATGAAAAAGATAACAGGGGAATCTCCTCATTATTTTATTCAAAATATAAAACTGAAAACTGCTGCAAAAATGCTTCGGGAGAATGAAGAATACAACATTAGTGATATCAGCTTCCAGCTGGGTTTCAGTTCATTAAACTATTTTGGAAAAAGCTTTAAGGAGTATTTCGGAATGTCTCCTACTGCTTATCGTAAGTTTCACCAGGAACAAAAAGATAATCACTCAATATAGTAATATGGATGCGTGCAAGACAAAGATTTCTTAATTCCTTTTCTTCCAGACAATGAATAAGTTTCAGTGGATGGTCTGTTTATAGCATTACAATTCTATGTTTTAACATTTAGCCCTAATATTTATCTTTACTTTTAATAATGTGTTCTCATTGTCATGTCCACCATATAAATTACCCCATAAAATATTCACCCATATCAGGCTGTCCAATTTTATGATTTTATTTATTTATTCTTAAATTCAGGGTAGTATTATCGAAACATAGTCTCTTTGACAAAAGTTTGCATAGCCGTTTAACGATAGATATGTAAGCGTACTTCTACTGGAATCATATTCTTTTTTCACCATCTCCACAGAATAGTATCTTTTGATAATAACTTGTTTTCTATTACCCATTCTTAGATTATAAGCCCAATTTCCTTAATTAAGTTCCACCCCTATCTGTATTGACAAGGATACAGTCTTCGCAGACGTTTAGTGTTTTCTTCGGAGTGAATATATTTGGCAGAACCTGTTAAAAATGTACTCTAACTATATCCTAAATGGTGACGATGATAAAAAGTATAAGCTCAAATAAACTGTTTGAATATTTGGAAAAAGATATTTAATTATCAGAAAAGAAGGCCCAACTTTTGCAAAAGATAGCACTAAAGACAGCCGATATAAAATATCAGATATGTTCTTGTAATTTTAGTTCTGCATTTTTTAGATACTAAAGAAATTGCGTGTATTAACAATTAAAAACATCTCGCAAAATGGCTTTTATAGAAATCATGAAACGCCTCTTTGAACTTAAAATAAAATGCTTAACTTTGTATTGGGTTATTTAAAGTTATATAAGATGTAGAGTTTGGAAATGATTAATTATACGCCAATTATTACTTCTTATTTGCTAATTCATAAATGTGCCACAACTATTTCTCAAGTTAAATAAGCATTTCTTTGTTAATAGAATGGATGAATAAAAACACAAAAAATATGATGAAATATTTTATACAGTTATTGCTTTTCTGCGCAATTTCTCAAACAACATTTTCTCAGAATGAGTATGCTATATCTTCGATTGGTTATCCACAAGGATTGTCGAACAGCGCAGTTATATCTATTTATCAAGATAATTTAGGATTCATGTGGTTTGGTACCTATGATGGGTTGAACAATTATGATGGTAAAAGCATGCAGATATACCGCACAGACTCCGACCTCGGATTACTCAATAATTACATACAATCAATTAATGGAGCCAATAATGAATCTCTATGGTTATCAACCAATTTAGGAATCAGCCGATTCTCTATAAAAAAAGATACTGTTATTAAGAGTTATCAATCGTTTATTGGCGATTATATTTTATGCTCTAACAGGAAAGGAAATACATGGGTCCTAGATAATAAAAATGTATATTTTTACAATAATTTTGCTGATAGTTTCCAGGAAGTATCTGGAAAAGATATGAAATTCACGAACAATCTTTCTTTTGTTGACGATAATGGTAGTTTATGGATGTTTTCATCCTCTACCAATAATGTCTACAAATATCAGATTGATAATTTTAATACAGAAAAGCCAAACTTCTCAATTATTCGGGTCAATATACATCAGAAAAGAATTACACATACTTTCTTTCAAAGCGGAATTCTTAATTTCATAGATGAAGACAACAATCTTTTCCTTTTCGATTTGAAGCATAACACTAAAGTCTATATACGTAACATAACTGAACTAATGGAGAAATATGGTACATTGAAGGGAATTGTATCTTTTTTCGATGACATTATTATAGCTTTTAAAGAAAATGGGTTAATAAAACTGGAAGGAGATAACCATTATCACGAAACCGTAATAGACAGAAGTATTCGTATATTTTCAATTTACCGAGATCCTACACAGGATATTATCTGGGTGGCAACTGACGGACAAGGTGTTATAACTTATTCTAAAAAGCACTCTATAGCTTCCCATATTATGCTGCGTGACTTCCAAGGAAAAATAACTCGTCAGATTCGCTCTCTATATACAGATAAAGATAGTTGCCTATGGTTTGGCACGAAAGGCGACGGACTCATATGCATAAAAAACTATAAATCCTTTAATCCCGAAAATGCCTTGCAATCCACATATATTTATTTCCCAGACACTAAACAACTTGTAAAACAATACAATAGACCTTTCTCTGAATTTCAAATCTTCGGAATTACTCCCAGTCGATATATGAATGGGTTTTGGCTATGTGCAGCTGGAAACCCAGCTCTATCATATTATGATTACAATGATGATAAAGTAAAGTCAGTAAGCGGAGAGACAGGATCATTAAAAATGTTACATTGTCTGTATGAAGAGAATGATTCCACATTGTGGATTTCCTCATCCGGAGCAGGGCTATGTAAAGTTTTTATCCACCGCTCTAAGAAAAATATCGTAGTGTCCCAAGTTAAACAATTCGTTTTCAAAACAGGACAAAATGAAATTTGCGATTTTTTTTCTATGATCCATCAAGGAGATTCTGTATTATGGTTAGGAAGTCGAGGTATGGGATTAGTACGATTTAATATAAAAAATGGAGTACACACTGTATTTCAAGTTGGTAACAATAATAATCCCGCTCTTAATGATATTCTCGCCATCCATGACTATAAAGGTATACTATATTTGGGAACTTCAGCAGGATTAGTTCGTTTTGAATTAGACAATACTGACAAACCTATAATTTCTTATATTAATCGTCAACAAGGGCTTATCAATGATATGATACATGGCATTTTAGAAGATGACAACGGTTATCTGTGGCTCTCAACAAGTAAAGGACTCATAAAATACAATCCCCAAAAGAACGTCTTTCATACCTATTATTTTTCCAATGGTTTGCAGATAAGTGAATTCAGTGATGATGCTTATTATAAATGCCCATATACAGGTAGTTTATTTTTTGGAGGCGTTAGTGGTCTGTTATATCTTGAACAAGAACAAGTGAAGCAATTGGATTACTATCCCGAGCTACAAGTACGCAAGTTGACACTTGATATGCAAAATGTTAATTTTTACGATTATTATAATGAATCAAAGAACCTGTTAACCCTAAAAGGATCTAAAATAACTTTCTCGATTTCTTTTATTGCACCGGACTATTTAGGAAATGAGTACTTTGAATATTCTTATGCCTTAATACCTAAAGATGGACAAGAAAAATGGTCTTCTTTTAGTTCAGAAAATAATCCAGTTTTCCAATCAGTAAGCCACGGCGATTATACATTAAAAGTAAGATATAAAAAAGACCTGTTAGACACAGAATATAAAACCTATTTTCTGAATATACATATCCTCCCACCTTGGTATATGACTGATTGGGCATACCTAGTATATATAGCTATTGCAATAATATTTTTTATATATATGATTCATTTTTGGGGAGAAATAAAAAATAAAGAGAGGATGAAAAAACTAATGATATATGAAAATTCAAATGCAACTTCCAGAAACTTGTATACACATTTTCTTGAAGTATCCGACTCTTTCTCGACAATCTATTGGATGTGTAAACAATTACGTAGTTATAAAAAAATGCCAGCCGAATACTATAAAATGTTGGATGTCATACATGACAAGACTGCTTCATTTTCATTTGTATTCAATAAGCAGTTAGCTGGAAATAGTCAATATCCTATAGAATATATATTACCTACAGAGCTACCAATCTACAATGAAATTAATCCCGAACAGGTATCAACAAAAATTATAAATATACTTATCCAACAAGGCTTTCACAACTTTTCTGCTAAAGAACTGAATATTGATAATAAGCCCATATTTTTATCAAAGATCGGACTTGAGATAATATTATATTATATTTATTCGCAATCCATGAATGACAAATCCCATTTTCGTTTGTTATTGAAAGGAGAGGTAAATAATAATAATTTAATACTCCAAATGACTCTTCCAAAACAAAATATCGATCTATTTTTGCAAAACTTACCCGAAAGTAAACATACTGGTTTCTATGATTTATTCTATTATCAACTATTTTGTAACGCTATTAATAAAATGAAAGGAAAAGTAACATCTTCTACTAATGGAGTTATAATAGTGTTACCAGGGCAGCCTCCTCAAAAAGATGTTGCTACTACAGATAAAAAAAGAAAAACCATACTATTTTTAGAAAATAATGACGAAATGAGATGGCTTATCAGTCTGATTCTTTCTACAGACTACTCAATAATTCATGCAAAAACTATTAAAGAAGCGTTCGACAATTTAGAAAAACATGATCCAGATATATTCTTAGCTGATATACAACATTATGTCGATAAAGAAACAGAATTGATCAAATTGTTTCTAACCAATAAAAAATTACTGATCAAAACAACATTTGTACCAATGATAAATTGGAAGATAGATTTGATAAATGAAGAAGAGCTTTATCAGCTAACCAACGCTTTTATATTTATGCCATATAATATTCTTTTTATTAAAGAGATCCTTGATATCGCAGCAAGTATCAGCTTGAATAAAACAAAAATAATAGTAGATATTCCTGGAGAAAATACAAACGGATTTATTTGTGATACACCAGAAAAAGCAAAATTCGCAACCCGTTTTATCCAAATATTGGAAGAACATCTTTCCGAAGAAGAACTTAGCGTCCCTTTTATCGCCAACAAATTATCAATGAGTCCTCGGCAGTATTACCGTCGCTTCAAAGAAATATCAAATTTATCGCCTGGCGATTTTATCAAAGGGTTCAGACTAGAAAGGGCTGCATATTTATTACGGACTACTGATTGGCCTATTCAGAAAATAATTATAGAAGTCGGCTTTCGTAGCCGTTCTTATTTCTATAAAGAATTTATTGCACGCTTTGGGATTACACCTAAAAGTCAACAACAACAGAACTCAGACGATAATGAGTAATTAAAAGCCTCTCGATTCAATACTATTTCACGTTTTAAATTAAATGTCATCATAAAAATACTGACAAGTTCATGTATTAAGATGACATATCTATACATTACTCAAAAATCAGATTATTCAAATTATGAAGTAGCATACCATAACTATAATCAAACAGGGTAAAACTATTGTTTTACCTATACCTCTATCCTGTCATTTGTGCTCTATCATGCCATTTTTAACTGTGACATTACTTCGTCAACAGCGAGGACGAATGGCGAGAAAAATTATCCTTCCTTTGTACCCATGTTGGAGAAGTAATCTCCACACATAAATATATAAATGTTAAACTTAAATCAGAATTGTATGATGAATGACTTTTTAAAGAAGATGTTCGGAGCATGTTTGCTAATGATTCTAGTACAAGTCACCGTATTTGGACAGGAATCGAATTTAGTAGGACGTGTATCTGATGTAAAGGGAGAGTTAATGGTTGGGGTAACAGTCCAAGAAAAAGGAACGACTAATGCCTGTATAACTGATGTAAATGGTCAATATTCCATTAAGCTTTCTTCTAAAAATCCTATTCTTATTGTATCATTTGTTGGTTTTAAAACAAAAGAGGTAGTTGTTGGTAAGCAGCGAGTTGTAGACGTTGTGCTAGAAGAGAACATTTTAGAACTAGACGATGTCGTGGTGGTAGCATATGGAAGCCAACGTAAAGTCTCTATTGTAGGTGCTCAATCATCTATGAAAATGGATCAGATTAAAATGCCATCAGCTAATCTATCATCAGTGATAGCAGGTCGTTTAGCAGGGGTGGTAGCTGTTCAACGAACAGGCGAGCCAGGGCATGATGATTCGGATATTTGGATTCGAGGTATTTCTACTTTTACGAATCAAAACTCAAAACCATTGATTTTAGTAGATGGGGTAGAACGTGGACTCAATAATATCGATCCTGAAGATATTGAGTCATTTACGGTGCTCAAGGATGCATCAGCAACCGCTGTATACGGGGTACGGGGAGCAAATGGGGTAATCCTTATTAAAACAAAACCCGGAAAAGTGGGAAAGCCACAATTTAACTTCGACTACTATGAAGGGTTTGTATCACTGACCAAACGCCCAGAGCTGGCAAACGCTTATCAATATATGGATGCTGCCAATGAAGCGAATATGGATACAAACGGCAGAATATTGTATACTCCTCAATACATAGAAGCTACTAAAAAGGCGCATGGTTTATTGCCTAATGAAAATCCGATTATGTTTAATCCTTATCTTTATCCAGCTGTCAATTGGATGGACGAGCTTTTTAATGATTGGGGCCACAATCGTCGTGTTAATATGAATGTCCGCGGAGGAGTCCCTAGTGCTACATATTATGTGTCACTAAGCTATTACAGTGAAAAAGGACTGACTCGTACAGCAAGAATGGAAAACTATGATGCAAATATACGTTACGACCGATATAATTTTACAGCAAATTTAAACTTAACCCCCACTAGTACTACTACAATTGATTTGGGATTCAGTGGGTATGTATCGGGTGGGAACTATCCGCAACAGAGCACTGGAGATTTATTCGCTTCGGCAATGAAAATTAATCCTGTATATCTTCCATTATTAATGCCGGATGGATCAGTGCCAGGTATTAGCTCAAACGGTGATAATCGCAACCCATATGCAGACCTTACACGTAGAGGATATAGGAATGAAGCGAGAAACCAGTTGAAATCTAATATACGTTTAACTCAAGACTTAGGTTTCTTCGATTTCACAAAAGGTCTCACTGCTTCTGTATTGGTTGCTTTTGACGTTCATAATTCACGGGACCTGAAATATAATAAACGGGAAGATACCTATTATTTTAATGGCACTAAAGATCCTGTGACAGGATTGTGGGATGAAGATGTATTTGACCAGAACGGTAACTACCGTAAGAATCTAACCTTTTCAGGTAGCAAAGAACTTTCTCTAGATCAGAGTGCTAACGATAATAAAAGTACTTATTTTGAAGCTTCATTAAATTATGATCGTACATTTGGAGCACATCATGTAGGTGGATTGTTTGTTTACAATCAAAAAGTGTACCGCAACGGTAGCAATAAGTTGGATGATGATCAGATGACGCGTATTGTAAATTCTCTACCCTACAAACAACAAGGTATTGCAGCCCGTGCTACTTATTCTTGGAATGACCGCTATTTTTTGGAAGGGAATATCGGTTACAATGGTTCAGAAAACTTCAGTCCTGAGAAACGTTTCGGACTCTTCCCCGCAATTGGGCTGGGATGGGTCATTTCTAACGAGGATTTCTGGGATCCAATAAGAAAATATGTTTCATTTTTCAAGGTTCGATATACTGATGGATTAGTAGGTACAGATGCTGTTACTAACCGTCGATTTATGTATTTGGATCAGTTTTCTAATCAAAACGGATACCGTTTTGGAGAAAATAATGATGGTGTAAACGGTTGGGGATTCTCCAAATATGGAGCCAATGTAGGATGGTCAACTTCCAGAAAACAAGATTTAGGGATTGATTTGAAACTAATGGATGATATCTCTTTAACTGTAGATATATTTAAAGAGCACCGAAAAGATATTTTCTTATCACGTAAGACAATACCTGATTATTCCGGATTTATCGAAATGCCATGGGGCAACTTAGGTGTAGTAGATAATAAAGGCATTGAAGCTACTTTAGAATACTCAAAACAATTAGGAAAGAAAACATTCTTGACTGTTCGTGGAAATTTCACTTGGAATAAAGATAAAATAATTGAAAATGACGAACCAGTAGTCTATTATCCATGGTTAGAAAAAAGAGGAACAAATGTAAACGGACGATGGGGATTTATTGCAGAAGGTTTATTTACATCTGAAGCTGAAATAATGGATCATGCCAAACAATTTGGGGAAGAATATCCCGGGCAAGTATCTAAAGTAGGTGACATAAAATATCAGGATTTGAATGGTGACGGAGTTATCAATGATGATGACAAGTGTTTAATAGGACAAGGTGATGTACCAAGTATTTATTATGGTTTCGGAGCAGACTTGCAAATAGGTAATTTCTCAGTCGGTGCTATTTTTTCCGGTAATGCAAAGGCAGATCGCCATTTAGCAGGAAATGGTATTAATCCATTCTCTGATACTGCTGGCTTGTCCAATTTGTATTCTAATATTACAGACAGATGGTCAGCGGATAATCCTACAAACGAGGATGTATTTTATCCTCGCCTTCACTTTGGAGGAGCTGCTAACCAAAATAATTTAAAAACAAGCACTTGGTGGCAAAGAGATGTAAGTTTTCTTAGACTAAAACAAGTTACACTATCCTATCGTATGCCCCAAAAATTGGTTCAAAAATCATTTATTAAAGATGCTCGCATATATGTAATGGGAACTAACTTGTTAACATTTTCAAAGTTCAAACTTTGGGATCCGGAATTAAATACTAATAATGGCACATCCTATCCGAATTCTAAGACTATTTCTGTAGGTGTAAATATCTCTTTTTAAACAACTAAAATAATCATATATGGAAAATATAATAAAATCTGGAATACTGGGACTATTGATACTTTTTTCTTTTAGTTCATGTAATGACTTTTTTGATAGTATACCTGGCCAACAGTATGATTTACTAGAAACTTTTGAGAGTCGTAAAAAAACTCAAGAGTATTTGAACAATGTATATGCTTATGTTCCCAATGAAACTCAAGAACGTGAACCAACTAGCGGTATGAATATGGGCGGAATATTTACCGGAGGATCATTAGAGGGACATATAGGTTGGATTGCTAATAAAACTAATGAATGGACTGCAGGTAGTGTTTATGCTTCTTCCGGTTGGATTAATTATTGGTTTATCCAGTATTATAAGGGTATTGCAAAAGCAAGCACATTTATTGCCAATGTAGATAAATGCAAAGAAGCCAGTGAAAGTGAACGTAAAGAATGGAAAGCACAGGCTAGAGGTTTGCGTGCACTCTATTATTTTATGTTATTCCGTTCTTATGGTCCTATTGTAATACTGGGAGAAGAGACAATCCCATTAGATTCTTCTATAGAGGAAATGTTGAAGGAGCGTAATTCTGTAGATGAGTGCATCAAGTTCATTTGTGACGAATTTGATATAGCTGCAAGAGAATTAGAAGAACTTAATCAACTTCAATACAGAGGGCAAAATTTAGGACGTATTGATGCTGCTTCATGCAGAGCATTTAAAGCTAAAGTTTTATTGTATGCTGCAAGCCCTTTATTTAACTGTAACCCGGATTATGCTAATATTAAAAATAAGGATGGAAAACAATTATTCCCACAAGATAAATCTCAGGAAAATCAAAAATGGATAGATGCCGAAGTTGCTTACAGAGATTTTTTTGAAAAATATGTTGATACCGGAATGTTCAAACTTTATACTGTAATGGAAGGTGATAAAATTGACTTTTATGAATCAATTCGTCAGGTGACATCAGGTCTCTATTATGATAACAGCAATAAAGAACTCATTTTCATAAGACTTAATGATAATAATTATCATTTTTATGAAATTACACCTACCCATAAACACGTCAATAATAGTGATGTTAAAGGAGGTATGGCATTTGGGGCAACACAGGAGATGGTGGATCTCTTTTTCACAGATAAAGGTCTTCGTATTATAGATGATCCTGATTACCCAGAATATACAGGCATTCCTAGTGCTGACTTATATGAAGTAACTGCCGATTACAACAATCCACAAAACCCGAATACGAATTACTTCTTGAAAAGGAATGAAGTCCAAAATAAACCGAACTATGTACTAAAACAATGGAAAAATCGTGAAGCGCGGTTTTATGTAAATATTACATTCAATGGATCAACATGGGTGAATGTGAATAATGGGATAGGGAAAATAACTACTGAGTTAACACTCAATGGTAATTCTGGTTTAGCTCAATCGAACCATGACTGCCCAGTTGAAGGCTACGGTATACGCAAAATGGCTCCAACAGGCAAGTGGCAGTCTGGTAGACATTGTGTGAACTTACTGCGCTTAGCCGATATGTATCTGGGATATGCGGAAGTATTAAGTGCTCTTGGACAGTATGATGAAGCTATAACAAAAGTAAACAAAATACGTGCTCGGGCAGGGATAGCTGAATATGGAAATAGTGCCGGTAAAGATAACAATGGATATAATTATATTCCTTATCCTTCGAATCGAGATGATATAGATAAACGTATACGCCGTGAGCGCTTGATAGAACTTGCCTATGAGTGGAACCATTTCTTTGACGTACGTCGTTGGAAAGTTGCAGATATGGCAGTAGGAGACGATTGGATTTATCCATCTTACCATAAAGGTGGCGAAGGCGGCTACATACATGGTATGGATTATGGAGCGGATGTACCCGAGTTCTTCAAAAAAATACCAACCAATAACCGGGTGTTTGAAAAGCGCCATTATCTATTCCCTATTCCAGATCAAGATATTCGCCGTAATCCGAAGATGGTTCAGAATTATGGTTGGTAAGTACTAAAGAAGTTAAATAACATAATTAAAACCATTTACAAAATGAAAAAGATACAATTCTTGACAACTAAGAATATAATTTTTTTTGCTTGCTTAACTTTATTCTTAGGCTTCACATCTTGCTCCAGTGACGATGATGGTGATGAGGTAGAAAATTCGGCCTCTCCATATTGGGTATTGGGTATTGATAATAAGAATATGCCTTCCAGCGGAACTATTATTGCCCAATATTCGGATGCCTCTTCAGACTATGATATTGGTAAATTGGTTGATGATAATGTCAATACAAAATATCTGACTTACCATAGCAGTTTTGATATTACATGGAATGGTAATAGTTCAATAGCCGTTGAATCTTACTCATTGACATCTGCCGTTGATTCACCGGAGATGGATCCTAAATCATGGACACTTTCCGGTTCTACTGACGGAAAATCATGGAAGGTAATTAGCACGTGCGATAATGAGGTGTTTTCAGAAAGAAAAGAAACCAAAACATATGAAATAGAGGAGTCCTATGCCTATCGTTATTACAAACTCTCCATAAAATCCAATAATGGAGGCTCTGCTACACAAATAGCTGAATGGACGCTTTCAGCCACAAAATTTGATGGAAATATTGATGATCTTAGGCACTATTTCGAAGACATAACTGATTCGGAAAAGACGCCTATGGGTAAATATAACGAGAACAAAAAGGTAGCTACAGTTGCAGATTTGGAATGGTTGAGTGATCCCGCCAAAGAGCCCAAAACCTTTGGAAAATTCAATTGGTCGACATATAACATTACCACACTCTATCCATACGGAGATCCTTCCCCAGCTGACTGTAATCAAACAGCACTCAATGATTGTAGTCTTGTAGCAGTATTTGCTGAAATGGCCTATCTCTACCCTAAATTTATGAAAAGCATAATCAAAGAAAATCCAGATAAGAGTTTTACAGTATCAGTATTCGACCCTCAAGGTAAACCGATAAAGGTCGGTGTTAGCAATAGATTTTTTGGCGATGGCACTTCTTTAAACGCAACAGCGGGTAAACACAGCAAAGTTACTTGGGCAACTGTAATGGAGAAAGCGGTTATGAAATGGAAAGAAATGTTCGATGGCAGTTCCAACATAGGTGGTATTGGCACACAGGGGGTGACTGCTATCTTTACAGGTAGTGGAAATACATTCCGCATTGCACCGGGCAAAATGTCACCAAAAGACTTTCAGCGTGTGGTTAGGGTTTCACTCAATCAACGGAAGATTGTAATAGGTGGATTCAATAAAGGTGGGATTAAAGTCCAAAAAGACTTGGATACAGAAGAACATAATCAAACAGTGACAGCTCATGCGTTTAGCTTCTCGCTTGCTCCTGTTGACAAACCATATTTGTTCGGAATGCGCAATCCTTGGGGAGGAAGCTCTCGCGATGGCCTCATGTATGTCACCGATGATGGAGAAATACCTCAGTTGATTGATTTGCGTATATGTGATTCAGGTGTAGCCAAGGCTTTTGCCGTAGGGAATTTAGAACCTTATATTCCCCCTACATGGTAATACGGTTTCATAACCGAAATCAAGCAAATGATTTACAAAAAGATATTTTACATTTTTATTCAAATATTATTATGAAAAAATTGATTTATATATTCTCTGTATTGTGTCTGGTACTATCAAGTTGCGGTACTACAGACCCATGGAAAGATTTGGAAAATGAAGGAATAATGGGGCCTGATCGGTTGAAACCTTCGGAAGTCAAAAAGATACTATGTGCACCTGACGGTTGGAAGATGACTTATGAAGGGGTCGATTTCTATTTTCAATTTGACGAATCAGGAACTGTGATTTCAGAAACCAATGAAAAAATACTTGAAGATAAAGTAGAATCTTATTATCGTTTGGATTTTGATGGAGAGAAAATAGTTCTACTCACCTTGCCTGATGCCGGCGCTCTAAAATATCTGCCGGAAGGTGTGGAAAGTACTTTACGTATTTCAGCATATAGCGAAAATAAAATAACGGCAACGACAGAGCAATCCCAAAAAATTGTTATTCTTACTTCAGTTACTACCACAGAATTGGAAGCAAATACGAAGGCAAAGCAAGATGCAATTTTAGATAAAAATAAGGCAGAATTTGTTGAACTTTTGAAAATGGAGCTTCGCAATGGAGTGATTCGTGACAACGATAAAAAATTCTTAGCTCATTATTCAATATCGGGAGAAAATATGGATCGTATTAAAATAAGTGTCCTCCACAATCGAATTTTAACTCATTATGAATCTGCCCTTGCTATTAGCACAAATGATGAATCTGGTATTTTAACATTTGATCCTATTTTAATTAAGGATATTTCAACAACTAGCATACTTTTTAGCTTTAAAACATCAAAAATGAGTACTGATAGTCAATTTTCGGTTGAAAAGAATGATAAAGTAGTAAATTTCTATGTTAGTAAGGATTTTAGAACATTTGAAGTAAATGCTAAGGAGGGTAAAGAAAAAGGTGATGCCTGTGACGAGTTATGGGAACAGTTGAAATGGCCTAATTTCTCGAAATTAGAGATCAGCGATCGAACTATACGTCCTCTCATGTTCTGCCCAGGTACTGTAGACCCAAAGCCCCAATATATTGGATACCCAACTACTTTTAGGTGCTCAGAAAATGAATTAGATCGCATATATTTTATACAAGGAGGAGATCCAGTATTGGTACTAAGTGGCGGAAAACCTTTGGATACAACGATAAAACTGCTGGTAGAGAATTGCGGTAAAGTATTAGATGCGTGGTTCCACGAAGATGGATGGTATCTGATATATGGTGAAAATGAAAGTACATTGTACTATATAAGCCCTACAACAAACAGCTGGTTCTTGGCCAAAAGATAAATATTTATATAGGTATGCCACAATAAGGCATACCTATAATTCAATTAAAATTATGTGTTAGAAAAATAAAAAATCTCTAATATGTAATCAGGCTTCAATAGCTATCTAATAACTAAATATTCCATGAAGAATAAAAAAAAAACAGTACTTATTGCTATGATGATGGTAGTCGCTCTATCTGTCGCATCTCAACAACCTGTCAATTATGTGAACCCTATGATTGGGACCGATGGCATGGGACATACCTTTCCTGGCGCTTGTGTACCTTTTGGAATAATCCAACTTAGTCCCGATACTGATACCATTCCTCATAACGTAAATGGCAAATATCAAAAAAATGTGTATGAATATTGTGCTGGTTATCAATATCATGATAAAACGATTGTTGGTTTTAGTCATACACATATGAGTGGAACAGGACATTCTGACTTGGGCGATATATTAATTATCCCAACCACTGGACCTCTTAAACTAAATCCTGGGACAGCCGATAATCCAGATAGCGGTTATCGTTCCCGTTTTTCACATACTACAGAAAAAGCAGTTCCCGGACATTATCAAGTACATCTAGATGATTATGACGTAAAGGTAGAACTATCTGCTACGCAGCGCGTTGGTGTGCATAAATATACATTTAGTCCCAATACAGATGGGCGAATTATTCTTGATCTGAATCATGGAATATACAACTACGATGGCAAAACTTTATGGGCTATGCTACGTGTTGAAAACGATACCTTATTAACAGGTTACAAAATAACAAATGGATGGGCACGTACCAATTATACTTATTTTGCTATTTCTCTATCGCAACCCATCACAAACTACGGCTACCAGGATCATCGGAAAATATTATACAACGGTTGGTGGCATAAATTTCCTGTCAATCACAACTTCCCCGAAATGGCTGGACGAAAAGTTGTATCTTATTTTGAATTTGATACCAAGACTAATCCAGAATTGATTGTCAAGGTTGCCCTGTCGGCCACGAGTACCGAGGGAGCATTAAAGAACCTGCAAGTCGAAATATCAGACAAAAGTTTCGAGCAAATTGCCTCTAATGCCAATAGACAATGGAATGACCAACTCCAATCAATTGATATACAGGGAACGAAAAATCAGAAAACAATGTTTTATACCTCATACTACCATACCATGATCAATCCATCTGTTTATATGGATGTGGATGGTAAATACCGTGGGTTAGACCACAATATTCATCAGGCTAGCGATTTTACTAATTATACTATTTTTTCACTATGGGATACTTATCGCGCTGAACATCCTTTTCTGATGTTGATGAATCCTACACAAGCTAGGGATATGGCTAAATCAATGATTAAACACCAACAACAAAGCGTTCATGGAATGCTGCCGATATGGAGTCACATGGGCAATGACAATTGGTGTATGAGTGGCTATCATGCAGTTTCCGTATTAGCTGATGCCATAGCAAAAGGTGCCGACATTAATAAGCAGGAAGCTCTTAAAGCTATGGTAACCACATCTAATGTTGAATATTACGATGGCATAGGCGATTATATAAAATTGGGATACGTTCCACTGGATCACAACAAAACGGCTGCATCTACTACTCTTGAATACTCATACGATGACTGGGCTATTTACAATACCGCTCTTTTAGCGGGTAATGCAGATATAGCCGAACAATACAAAAAGCGGGCGTTGAATTACCGGAATATTTTTGATAAGGAACTGGGGTTTGCCCGTCCACGTTATAAAAATGGTTCTTTCAAAAGCAATTTTGATGTACTACAAACACACGGCGAAGGTTTTATCGAAGGCAATTCGTATAACTTCTCTTTTCATGTTCCACATGATATCTACGGCGTCATGCGCTTGATGGGAGGAGAAAAAGAATTTCTAAGAAAGTTAGATAAGTTATTTACCATGCACTTGCCCGAGAAATACTATAAAAATAATGAAGATATTACTACCGATTGTCTTGTAGGTGGATATGTACACGGAAATGAACCAAGCCATCATATTCCTTACCTATACGCATGGACTTCCCAACCATGGAAAACTCAGCAATGGATACGAGAAATTATGAACCGGATGTATAAAAACGATATTCGCGGATTAGGAGGAAATGACGATTGCGGACAAATGTCGGCTTGGTATATTTTCAGCGCAATGGGTTTCTATCCAGTATGTCCCGGCATTGATCAATATGTGTTGGGCGCCCCTTATTTGCCACAGATAAAACTGACACTTCCCAATGGTAAAACATTCGAAATAAAAGCACCTGGCGTTAGTGATAGCAAAAGGTATGTTCAATCCGTGAAGCTAAACGGAAAACCATATAGCAAATTATATATCACCCATAACGATATCTTAAATGGTGGCATACTAGAGTTCGTCATGAGTTCTTCACCCAATAAGAAGCGTGGATTGGCTTCGTCCGACAAGCCTTATTCTATGACTAACGGAGAGTAATCAATATTAAAAATATAATAGAAATGAGAAAGGTTAATATTTTTGGCTGTATGTGTATAAGCATACTCATATCGACATGTTCGAATCAAGCTGTAACATCAGAAAAAACAGAAATAATATCCGAACAAACAACGAAATGTGTAGATTTGTGGAAAGATTATTTTGTGGGTAATATTCTCTTTGAAGATAAAGCTCCTAAAAGTGAAGGATCAAGGATTTACCGAGAGCTTATCACTAAGCCTGATGAATACATTTCAGAACAGGCACGTATTGTTTTGGGTACTCTGTATAACAGTCCAACCGACAGTATTGCACCGGTATATACACTTCACTATACTTTGGAGGACATTAATGGAGTATCTGCCAAAGGAGGTGGAAATGGGGAAATTAATATTTTTTACAGCACACGTCACATTGAAAAATCATTTGCCAACAAAGATACTGCCCGTGTGGATTTTGAGACACGGGGTGTACTATTGCACGAGCTTACGCATGCTTATCAGTTAGAACCACAGGGAATAGGCTCATATGGAACCAACAAAGTGTTTTGGGCTTTCATAGAGGGAATGGCAGATGCTGTACGTGTTGCAAATGGCGGATTCAAAGAAGGCGACCGTCCCATAGGCGGTAGTTATATGAATGGTTACCGTCATGCCGGATATTTCTTTGTTTGGCTGCGTGATAATAAAGATCCCGAGTTTCTACGCAAATTAAATAAAAGTACATTGGAAATTATTCCTTGGTCATTCGATGGGGCAATCAAACATATTTTAGGAAAAGATTATCAAATAGATGAACTCTGGAAAGAATACCAGGTTGCAGTTGGTGATATAAAAATAAAATGATGAAAAGATTTATATGCATACTTTTAATTGCAATAACTCCGGTTTGCGTTAAACCGTTAAATCGTTATGTCAACCCCTTTGTCGGAACATCCGGATTCGGAAATGTATATCCCGGTTCACAGATTCCATTTGGGGGAATTCAAATAAGTCCGGATACAGACCGTGATTATTATGACGCAGCATCCGGTTATAAATACGACCATATGACTATTATGGGATTTAGTCTGACGCATCTCAGTGGGACGGGCATACCGGATTTGGGAGACTTCTTGTTTATTCCCGGTACAGGTACAAAGAAGTTTGTAGCAGGAACACATGACAATCCAGACGAAGGTTATCGCAGTCGTTACAGTCATGATAAAGAATGGGCTTCGCCTAACTATTATGGAGTAGATTTACTGGATTATGGTGTAAAAGCTGAAATGACATCATCTATGCATTCAGGCGTATTTAAGTTCACCTATCCTAAATCGGACAGTTCGTTTGTGATGTTGGATATGGACCATGTACAATGGTTTAAAACCACATGGTCACTGTTGAGAATAGAGAACGATTCGGTTATATCGGGCTTCAAGTTAGTCAACGGATGGGGGCCGGAACGATATGTATATTTTGTTGCAGAGTTCTCCAAACCTTTTGTTCGTTCGGGAATAATGCAGGATGGAAAACCTGTAATTTATAATACAAAACGTTTTCGCAGTGACCGTGTAGCTTATGGAAATAGAATTATGGGTTGGTTCGATTTTGAAACGATCGATAATGAAGAAATTGAAGTGAAAGTTGCTATATCGTCTACGGGAACATCGGGAGCTTATGCCAATATAAAGGAATTGGATAATAAGAACTTTGAGACAGTAAAAGCTGATGGAGAAAAACTATGGGCAAAAGAACTCAGTAAGTTCAAAGTAAAAGGTACTAAAGAACAAATGGAAACATTCTATACTTCTGTTTATCATGCTTCTATTCATCCATTTGTATACGAAGATTTGGACGGTAAATACAGAGGTCACGATTCGAATATCCATAATACCGATGGTAAATTTACAAACTATACGGTATTCTCTCTATGGGATACATATCGTGCACATCATCCACTACTGAACCTTATCAACCCTGACAGAAACGCAAATATGATTAATTCTATGTTGGCACATTACGATCAAAGCGTGGAAAAAATGCTACCTGTCTGGTCTTTCTATGGAAATGAAACATGGTGTATGATTGGTTATCACGGTGTTTCTGTAATTGCTGACGCGATTGTAAAAGACATAAAGGGCTTTGATTATGAACGGGCTTATCAAGTAATAAAGAAAACTGCGATGAATCCTCATTATGATTGCCTGCCGGAATATACGGAAATGGGATGGGTTCCTTTTGATAAAGAACGTGAATCGGTATCAAAAACACTAGAATATGCATATGATGACTACTGCATTGCAATGGTTGCCCAAAAGTTGGGCAAAGAAAAGGATTATAAATACTTTCTGAACCGTTCACTAGCTTACCAGAATCTAATAGATCCGGAAACAAAATTTATGCGTGGACGTGATTCGCAAGGAAACTGGCGTACCCCTTTCGACCCGATAGCTTATACAGGTCCTGGTTCGGTACACGGATGGGGTGATATTACCGAAGGATTTACATACCAATATACATGGTATGTACCACAAGATGTACAGGGATATATAAATGAAATGGGTGAAGAAAATTTCATTAAGCATCTGGATAATATGTTTACCATTGAACTTCCGGAGGATATTCCGGGGGCGCACGATATACAAGGACGCATAGGAGCATACTGGCACGGAAATGAGCCTTGTCATCAGATATTGTACTGGTACAATTATGTGAGACAACCGTGGAAAGGCCAGGAAAAGATACGTTATGTATTGGACACTTTTTACGGAAATAAACCGAATGCTCTTAGTGGAAATGACGATTGTGGACAAATGTCAGCTTGGTATATATTCAACTGTTTAGGGTTTTATCCGACTTGTCCGTCTAGCAATATATACGCTATCGGCTCACCGGGAATGGAAGCTGTGGAAATGACACTGGGTAACGGCAAGAAGGTATCGGTTACAACCGAGAATTACAATAAAGAAAATGTATATATCCAATCAATGTACCTCAATGGGAAAAAATATAATAAAACATATATCACCTATGATGATATCAAGAATGGAGCGGATATAAAATTCGTTCTAGGTACTACTCCAAATCAATCTTGGGGAACATCTGACGAATCGGTTGCTCCATCTCTCTCGAAAAAGGGAAAAACACTCCGTTATGTAAGAAACTAACAATAAAATAATATATAATACCATGAAAAAGATCTCATTAATTATTCTCGGCTGCCTTATCAACATATTGGGTTATGCACAAAAGATGGAGCCGGTAGATTATGTCAATCCATTGGTAGGAACTCTATCAAAAGGCTCCTTATCAACAGGTAATACTTATCCGGCAATAGCTATGCCATGGGGCATGAATTTCTGGATGCCGCAAACCGGTAATATGGGTAGTGGATGGTCCTACGTTTATACTGACGATAAAATAAAAGGCTTTAAGCAGACTCACCAACCCAGCCCGTGGATGAACGATTATGGCCAATTTTCGATTATGCCTATCACTGGAAAAATTGTTTTCAGCCAAGAAAAACGCGCCAGTTGGTTTTCTCATAAAGCAGAAGTAGCTAAACCTTATTATTACAAGGTATACCTTGCCGATCATGATGTTGTAACAGAGATAGCGCCAACCTCAAGGGCAGCTATATTCCGTTTTACCTTCCCTGAGAATGAAAATTCATATGTCATAATTGATGCTTTCGACAGAGGGTCTTATGTGAAGATTATTCCGGAAGAAAACAAGATAATAGGTTATACGACTAGAAATAGCGGTGGTGTTCCTCAAAATTTTAAAAATTACTTTGTAGTTCAATTTGATAAGCCTTTTACCTATAAAGCCGTTGTTGGTGATAACGAAATTCGTAAGAACGAATATGAAGCAAAAGAAAACCATGCAGGAGCGATCATCGGTTTTGCAACAAGGAAAGGTGAAATAGTACATGCAAAAGTTGCATCGTCTTTTATCAGTCCCGAACAGGCAGAACTCAACCTGAAAGAATTGGGAAATGATTCATTTGACCAGATAGCACACAAAGGCAGGGATGAATGGAACAAAGTGTTAGGACGAATTGTAGTTGAAGATGATAATATCGACAACTTAAAGACATTCTACTCATGCCTTTACCGCTCGGTATTGTTCCCAAGAAGCTTCTATGAATTAGATGCACAGGGAGAAGTAACTCATTATAGCCCATACAACGGAGAAGTACTCCCCGGTTATATGTTTACAGATACCGGATTCTGGGATACTTTCCGCTGCTTGTTTCCATTCCTTAATCTTATGTATCCAGATATGAACAAAAAAATGCAAGAAGGACTCGTTAATACTTATAAAGAAAGTGGATTTCTTCCTGAATGGGCAAGTCCGGGGCACAGAAGTATCATGGTGGGTAATAACTCAGCTTCTGTCGTTGCCGATGCCTATATAAAAGGGCTTCGCGAATACGATATAGAAACATTATGGGAAGCAGTGAAACACGGCGCAAACGCCGTACACCCCAAAATAAGAGCCACAGGACGTTGGGGTTGGGAGTATTATAACAAACTCGGTTATGTTCCTTACAATGTCGGGATCAATGAAAATGCAGCACGTACACTTGAATATGCTTATGACGATTGGTGCATTTACCAATTAGGAAAGAAATTAGGTAAACCAGAGAGTGAGCTGGCCCAATATAAGAAAAATGCCATGAATTATAAAAACCTCTTCGATCCGGAACATAAATTAATGCGTGGTAAAAATGAAGATGGTACTTTCCAAACTCCTTTCAATCCGTTGAAATGGGGAGATGCTTTCACTGAAGGAAATAGCTGGCATTACACATGGTCGGTATTCCATGACCCACAAGGCTTAATAGATCTGATGGGAGGAAAAGCAGAATTCAATCAGATGATGGATTCGGTATTCAATGTACCACCTTTGTTCGATGAAAGTTATTATGGTGGTGTAATACATGAGATACGAGAAATGCAGATTATGAATATGGGTAATTATGCACATGGTAATCAACCGATTCAGCACATGATATATATGTACAACTGGTCAGGTGAACCTTGGAAAGCTCAATACTGGTTGCGTGAGGTAATGGACAAACTATATTCTGCTACCCCTGATGGATATTGCGGCGATGAAGATAATGGCCAGACATCGGCTTGGTATGTATTTTCGGCTCTTGGCTTCTATCCTGTATGCCCGGGAACAGATGAATATATAGTGGGGTCCCCTTTGTTTAAAAGCGTGACGTTGAATTTATCAAATGGCAAGCAGATTGTGATTAAAGCCGATAATAATAGCAAGGCTAATAGATATATATCGTCAATGATAGTAAATGGGAAGAAACAGTCGAAGAATTATCTGACTCATGATGTGCTTACAAAAGGCGCTAAAATCAATTTTAAAATGGCATCACAACCTAATAAAAACAGAGGTACTCAACAGTCAGATGCTCCGTACTCATTTTCCAATGAACTTAATAAATAACGTTCAAATGTTTTATTTATATAGTTATTAGTACTATAAAATGAATTTTAATAGCCCAATCATGCTTACAGTAAGAATAGTTGCAGCTCATAGTCTAGCAACAGTATCTTTGGGAGCAGATAAATATCAACCAGATATTCAAAATGGGAGTGCGATTAGATATGTTTCTTTAATTAATGATTATCAAGAATATGACTAGAACTAAAATTTTGGGAGGAGTGGGACTGTTATTATCCTCCACCACTCTCTTCTTGCAAGCTCAGGAAAGACCTAATATTATTTATGTTTTGGCTGATCAGTTGAGAGCAGATGTATTAGGATGTACTGGAGACAGGAAAGCGATAACTCCGAATATTGATCGGTTTCATAGCCAGTCAGTGGATTTTTCGAACGCAATAACAGCAACACCTGTAAGCGCTGCTCATCGAGCAAGCCTGTTTACCGGCAAATATCAAAGTTCAACAGGGATGGTGATCAATGAAATCAATATGAATCCCAATCATCGCATGTTGCCTCATGTATTACATGACGCAGGATATAATTTGGGATATGTGGGCAAAATGCACCTAAATGATGAACATCATCGAAGTTATAAGAAAGGCCCTGAACGGATGGGATGGGATGGTTATTGGGCAGCTTATTCATTTAATCACCAGAGTTATAATGGGTTTTATTTTACAGATAAAGAAGATGGAGAGGAAGAACGAATAAATTTGAAAGGGCAGTACACCCCGAAAGTCTTCACTAATCTGGCACTTGATTACATCCGCAAAGCAACACAAGAGGAAAAGCCTTTTGCCCTTGTGTTGTCGTGGAATCCCCCCCATGACCCCTGGAAGAAAGAAAATACCGATCCGCATTGTTATGAGCGATTCAAAGATACGCAGTTTGAATTACCTCCAAATTTTATTGAAAAGCCAGATCCCTATATGGATCGTTTTCCGCAGGAGTTCTTTGCCGGTGACTCAATCTGGAGAAAGGACTTTATAGAAGGAGGCGGTTATCAGGAGATGATGAGATCTTACTACGCTATGGTCAATTCGATTGATGAGCAGTTTGGCAGAGTGACCGCACTAGTCGATAGTTTGGGTATAGCCAATAACACAATTATTGTCTTTACCTCCGATCATGGTGAGATGTTTACCTCCCAAGGACGAATGTATAAATTGACCTTTTACGAGGAAGCTTGTCGTGTACCTTTTTTCGTCCGTTATCCGATTTATCCGATGGGTAGAAAGTCAGATGTTTGCCTAAACACTCCAGACATCACCCCTACATTATTAGGACTAGCAGGTCTCCAAGGACTCATTCCCAACGAGGTGGAGGGTATGGACATGAGTCCTATCATCAGGGGAGAAGCTATAAAAGAACCTACTTTTGCTTTTATGCAATCTCTGGGGCACACTTATCAATGGAAAGATGGATACGAATGGCGTGCAGTAAGGGATAAAAGATATACGTATGCACGTTATCTACGCGATGGTTCTGAATTGCTTTTTGATCGAAAGTATGATCCCTTCCAGAAGAAAAATCTGGTTCATGATAAATCCTATTCCAAGGTGTTGGCTACTCTCCGAAAGCAGATGCAAAGTAAGATGAAAGAACTTAATGATGAATTTAAACCTTCCACCTGGTATCGCGACCATTGGATGTATAAAAATTACAGCATCAAAGCTGCGGCTAAAGGTGAATTTGGCCCCATTCCTCCGATCGAGCCTAATAGAGGAAGAATTAAGAAATAATCATCAGATCTAATATGTAAAAAGACTTGTTTTTCACTTGCCTATGTGGTTATGGAATTGACAAATACTTTTTCAAGCATTGTCATTTTTCATTAATAACTATCAAATAGTTCCAAGTTTAAGACAAATATAGATAAGAATAAAATACAAGTTATGAAACAAATTTTAATAATATTGGTAGCGATGATATCCATATCATCAGTAGCACAAAAATCAAATAGCAACATTTCACACAATGTTAACTATTTAAACAACAGAGCTCCATTAATAACGAAGCCATATCTTGAATTGCCACTGGGAGCAATAAAGCCGCATGGATGGCTTAAGGAACAATTAGATCGTATGGCTACAGGAATGACAGGTCATATGGACGAGATTTACGAGCTAGTTATGGGTTCTCGCAATGGTTGGCTTGGTGGTGATGGTGATGTTTGGGAAAGAGGTCCGTATTGGATTGACGGACTACTTCCTTTAGCATATATATTAGACGATAACAAATTAAAAGAGAAAGTCAAACCATGGGTAGAGTGGACCTTGGCATCACAAAAAGAAAATGGATATTTTGGTCCCGATACGGATCGAGAGCATGAATTTGGCTTACAACGAAACAACTCACATGACTGGTGGCCCAAAATGGTAATGTTAAAAATTTTACAACAATACTATTCAGCGACTAAAGATGAAAGAGTTATTGCATTTATGACAAAATACTTCAAATATCAGTTGCAAGAACTTCCCAAAAAACCTCTAGGAAAATGGACATTCTGGGCTCAACAAAGGGGTGGAGATAATTTACTGATAGTGTATTGGTTGTATAATATTACGGGGGATGATTTTTTACTCAAACTTGGAGATTTGCTTCATAAACAGTCAACAGACTGGACTCATATATTTAACCATGACAACCATCTTTACAGACAACAAAGTTTACATTGTGTAAATTTGGCACATGGTTTTAAAGAACCTGTAATATACTATCAACGTAGTGGTGATTCAAAGAACTTAGAAGCTGTATATAACGCTACTAAAATTATACGTCATACTATTGGACTTCCTACCGGATTATGGGTGGGTGATGAGACTGTAGCTTTTGGAGACCCAACAAAAGGCTCTGAACTATGTACAGCAACTGAGATGATGTACTCTTTAGAAAACATTCTAGAAATAACAGGAGATACGAAATGGGCTGATTATCTTGAAAGAATAGCCTATAATTCGCTTCCAACACAAATTTCAGATGATTTCAACTCAAGACAGTATTATCAACAACTGAATCAAATAGCTGTAACCAATGAAACTCGTACTTTTTCAACCCCACATGAAGGAACTGATAATTTATTTGGAGTATTGACCGGATATCCATGTTGTACATCTAATCTTCATCAGGGTTGGCCAAAATTTACTCAGCATTTATGGTATGCAACAGCAGACAATGGCTTAGCCGCTTTAGTATTTGCTCCATCAGAAGTTAATGCTATTGTTGCTGGAGACGTGAATTTAAAGGTAATACAAGAAACCTCATATCCATTTGAAGAAAAGATTTTCTTCAAGTTTTCATATGACAATAAAAAGATAAAAGAAGCTTTCTTCCCCTTTCATATTCGCATTCCTAACTGGTCTGATAAGCCAATAGTAAAACTCAATGGCAAAATATTCGAAAATCCAGTTATAAATGATGGAATACTTGTTATGAATAGAAAATGGAAAGAAAATGACGTACTAGAGGTGGAATTCCCGGCAGAAGTAAAAGTAGAAAGATGGTATAGTAATTCTGCAGTTGTGGAAAGAGGACCATTACTTTATGCGTTAAAACTAAATGAAAACTGGACAAAAAAAGAATTCGAGACTGAAAAGCAGAAAAAAGAGTTCGGTGAGTGGTACTATGAGGTTACTACAGACTCCAAATGGAACTACACATTGAAAGAAGAACATATCAGGACTGAAAATATAAAGAATAATTTTAAGGTAGAGAAGAAATCTCAAGTGGCTAATTATCCTTGGACTTGGACAGATGCCCCAATTACTATCAAAGCCAAAGCACGGATCCTTCCTAGATGGAAAGAAGTAAATGGGTCAACAGGACCAATTGCATATTATGTTCAACAATACGATTATCCAGATACTGAAGAGCACGATATAGAGCTTATCCCTTATGGGTGTACTACATTGAGAATTACAGAATTTCCTGTGAGACGTTAGTCATTTAAATTTAAGAGTGGTATTTAATATTGAGTCCACTTCAAAAAGTTTTTTTATCAGAAATTAACGTTCTACAGATCCTTACAAGAGGGGGTAGAATCGTAAAATGGGACTTTTTGTAGGTGACTCAATATTAGATATTAAAAGATGCAGGAAGGATTAAATCGTATCAGAATACTATCCACACACGATTATCCTTACCGTCATCCGGTATCCGAATATCGCAGATCCCTGTCTTTTTATCCCAACTCCATAATACAGATTCCGTGTCATTCTCTAAATCTTCTTCCAATCGTTCCGTCTTAGCTTTCTTTATCTTCTTTCCTTTGGCAGTTACCTCTTTCGGAGCTTTCGCAGAATAAATACGGAATAATAGATTTCTCGGACCGGGGACAGTGTAACCTTTTCCTTCACGGGCAGAGACAGTCAATTCATATCCATTTGCCAAAGTATTACAAACAATCGGCGTTTTGACAAATTCATTGCGCTGATATCCTAAGTCTTCTCCTTCATCTTCGTAGAGAGTAAAGGTAGCCTGTGCACCCTCTTGTGCAGGGAAAACTTCAAAAGTTAGTGGATATACCAGTTTCTCATGGGTGTAGTTCATCACCGGCATGGTGGGGATGATAGAACCTTGCTTCACAAACATAGGAACGGAGGACAAGGGAGCATCAACCGTAGTCCATTGCTCTCCGGTGTAAACCGTCTTCTTGCTATTATAGTCAATCCATGTACCTTCGGGCAGATAGACATTTTTGGTACGAGCGCCTTTCTTCACCACAGGGGCTACCAGTAATTCACGGCCGAACATAAATTGGGCATCCGTAGAAAATGTTTCCATATCCATTGGGTATTCGAGAAACAGAGGGCGCATGATAGGCAATCCTGTATCATAAGCTTCGCGGGCATAAGTATAGATATAGGGCAATAAACGATATTTCAACTCGATAGCCGCCTTTGCGTTCTTTTCTGCTTCGGGACCGAAAAGCCACGGTTCCACCGGATTATCTCCCTCGTGGTGAATACGGCTCAAAGGATTAAATGCTCCGAACTGTATCCAACGGGTATAGAGTTCGGCCATAGCCGGATAATCTTCAATATCTCCACAGTAACCAGTAATGTCACAGGAAGAAAACGGTATCAGTCCTAAACCGGCGGAAAGCATTACGGGAATCTGATTGGCTAACTGTCCCCAGCCTTGCAACACATCATCTCCGTTCCCGCTATCACCTGTCCAACCAAACGTATAACGTTGCAATCCGGCATAAGCAGCACGAGTCATTTGGAACACACGACGGTCCGGATTCCTCTTTTCAAATTGTTCTTTCACCACTTTATCCCAAGTCAATCCATAGACATTATGGATTTCATCGTGCATACCCAGATAGTGTTTCATGACGAGACGTTCCATCTGCTCTTCGTTACTCCAGGCAGGTTCGCCCATGTCCGTCCAGAAGCCGGAGATACCGTCGTCAATCGGTTTCTGCTGATAGGTTCCCCACCAGTCGGCTACGGCAGGCAAAGTGAAATCCACCACTCCACAGTTACCACCCCAAGGCCAGGGCATATCATAGCTTTTACCGTTCGTACTGTCCTTTACAAAATAACCCAAACGATCTGCTTCTTCCCATTGCTTTTTGTTGGCTTGTGCAATTACCGGATCTTGAGATACTACTACCTTAAAACCCATCCCTTTCAAATCCGAAAGCATCTTCTTTGGATTCTCATAGTTTCCTTTGCGCCATTCGAAATCCTGCAAGTATTCCGTCCAGCCGATATCCTGATAGATAATATCACAAGGGATTCCACGTTTTCGGTAACCCTCGGCTATTTCGCGACTTAGCTTTTCGCTTGTCAGCAGGCCACGGCATTGAGCAAAACCCAGCGCCCATTTCGGAGGCATGATAGGTTTGCCCGTCAGTCCGACGTATTGGCCGATAATTTCCTTATAGTCCTTGCCGAAGATAAAATAGTAGATCATTTCACCGTTCGGAGCTTCAAAGCTGTAATAGTCGCGACTTTCCGTACCGAACTTGAATTCCGTTTTGTACGTATTATCAAGAAAAATACCATACCGATAACTGCTCATAAAGAAAGGAATACTCTTGTAGAGCGGATCTTCCACTATACTGTAACAGGGTTTGTCACTATTCCACATCTTATAAGATTCGCCACGACGGTCCATCTTTCCTGTCTTTTCTCCCAGTCCGAAAAAATGCTCGTCACGACGGAGCACTTTATATTCCGTCTTCTTTGTTCCTTCACTCACATGCCCCTTGTCGGCATAATCACTAAACAGGAGTTTCTGATACTTATCAAATATCTGAAGACTCAATGGAGATTTATTTATCCGAATACGCAATTTCGAAGTAAAGATCTCATAACAGGCTGCCTGCTCGTCCACATGGACGGTTCCTACATCTTCCAACTCTTCATTAATCACTGCAAAAGAGGCATTCTTCCGTTGCAGCTGTCCATCGGGCGAAAACCAAACTTTGACTACCGAAGGACTACAAAGCTGTAGCTGCAACGCAGCACTGTCCGTCAGGTGAAAAGTCACCTGACGCCCTTGTTGTGTAAAAGAAGTGCATGTATATATCGCATTTTCCGCCCATACCCATGTTGGAAACATCAGGCACAATACCCACACCCATAACCTATATCTAATCTTCATACCTATCATTTTAGTTATTCTGCCACAGCCGATTTATTCAGTTAAGCATGCGCAATTAGTTTTATTCAGCCACAATCATTGTCCAGTATTTCAGGGACGGCAATGTGAAAGAAACAACTCCGTTCTCCTGCGTAAAAGCCAGTTCCTGCAAAGCGCCTCCATGTACATCCGGTGAAGCTACCCATAACTTGTTCACTTTGGCCGGCAGATTCATTTGTAAAGCAGCTTTCGTAATCAAGGTCGGTTCCGGCATCGTGCCGTCCACATCTCTCCAGCTAAGGCTGTTTGCTTGCGAGAAGTTAAGAAGATGTATCACCTGTTTGCTGCCCACCTGCTTGGCATAAGTAGTGACCGAACCTTGTTGGGGAGGCCATACATTCAACCTCATTTCCCCGTTGGTACAATTCATGGTGATACTATTTTCCGTACCTCCGTCACGAAGCAGATTCTGATAAGAAGTCAGGAAGTCATAATAATGAACCATCGCTGTTTTCAGTTCTTCGCTCATTGTCAGATTCTCATTCGGGAAGTACTCTTTACACAACATATGATCGCCTCCCAATTCCAGATGCGAACCGCCCAAAGCAAACATGACAGCATCCGTCAGCAGAATACCCGGCGTATTAAATTCCCCCCGGTTATCTGCCTTGTTATAATTCATATAAGCTGCAAAAACCGTATTCAACTGATAATCGCCATATACTCCATTTTCATAAAGAATAGCTTTCAGATTGGTAAAATCAGCCTCATCCGCCCATACTTCATTATAGAAGAAATCCACTTTATCCGTCTCCCCTATCTGACGGGCACCGTAACGGCTCACCGCATTCATCACCAAACTCTTGTCCGGATGCACCTGCTTCATTGCATCTATAAAAGAGGCATATCCCTCACGCAAGTTAACAGGAATACCACTATAATTATAAAGCGTGCTACGTCGTCCCAACTGGTCTATCTGATAACCATCGAAAGCGAAGTTTGCATATACATCGTCATTCCTTTCGCCCAGATATTTCTGCCATTCCTTGTTAGAAGGGTCTACCAGATAAATATTACTTTTCCATCCACCCGGCAAGTCATGACTATCCTTAGTCGTGTGAGAAGCATCCTTAAACAGATACCATTCCTCCTTCACTCCATCCATAGCAGCATCTTTCAACGCTCCGAAACAAAGATTATAAAACATAGACTTCATACCGAAACGATGCTGCGCTTCAATGTAATTCTTCACCGAACTTGTATAAACCTCCCGGTTAGCGATATCCATATATACCTCATCCAACTGTGTACGTGTACCGCCCAACGGCCAGTGATGCTTATTATGCCAATCCTGGAACTGCACCCAGTTGATATGATGACGGTTCAGATACTCCATCTCTTCCTGTGTCTTTTCGGCTGTCTTCTCCTGACTGAAATCAGCGACAAAACCATAACGCGGGAAACGTGCCGGATCACTGGATACATCTACCGCAATCGTACCTACTATTACATCCGTTCCGTTCTCCTGACGGTAAAGCTCTGCCATGTACCCTTTAAAATCGGTGGTAGGCGGTTGCCATGTCCAGCTCGTACCATTTACCGATTCTTCTCCCACCGTTTCACCCGAAAGGCGATAACGCACTTTAGTTCCGGCAGGCAAAGCATCATCCGCTGTAAACACCACTTTCTCCCCCGGTTTATAAAAAGCCTTGTCCGTAGACAGGTCCACACTTAAATCCGATGTTACCGGAGTCACTTCAGTAACACCGCCCGAAGCTCCTCCATTCTGTTGGTTCGACTCATTATCATCACTGCAAGCCATACACAGGAAAGCAGCTACCAGATATATTATTTTTTTCATCTTGAATTCTTGTTTTATTGTTTCACAATCGAGATCGTCTCTTTCAACTGGTCAATCGTAATCTGATAAGAACCGGCCTCCTGAATATTCCACTTATAGTCCAGACCACCCAAATCTGCATCCGGATACATACTGCTCAACTCTGTATCCGATTTAGTGACGAACAATGCTGTTTCCACTTCACCTGTAGGGGTTTTACCGTTCTTATCCGGCATAAACCAATCTCCGTTCCAGTCCGACTTCTTGTCGCAGGAAATCTTCATCTCACCGGCTTTCAGCGTACCGCTCCATGTAAAGATACAAGGACTGTCGACACTCTTAGTCATCGGCGTAGCATTGTCCAGACTCCATCCGTTCGGAGTTGCCTCACCCACCAGATACAATCCTGCGTAAGGAGTAAACGGACGCATCAGCATCTTTTCTTTTCCTTTGCCTGTATAGAACCATACTTTATAAGGTTTTCCACATTCAGCCTCTTTCATTTGCCATTTATTATCGTCGCCTCCAAGCACTACTGACGTCGAAGTGTACGGAGCATTTGCTACGGTAGGATGAAAGAAAACATCCGACTGATTGAAGTCCTCCACAGAGCTAAACTTAAAATCTCCGTCTGCCTTCCAAGGAATCACAGCTCCATAATGGAATAAATCCATCTGAACAGCATCTTTAGACAGTGCCTCAAATTCCCAGCCATCATTTCCGGTAAATGAACCGACAATGAAGAACTCTTCAAATCTCCAACCGATATTTTCCGTTTCAGTCAGTGTCAACGTCAGATTGAGCAGGTCTACTTTTACAATATAGGTTGCCTCTTCATCAATTACAAACGGCTCGTCCGGCTGGTCGTCCGATGTACGGTAGGTCAGTTTGAGTGCTTCCCCGGCAGTGGCGTCACGGTTGTACGACGGCAAGAATTGTCCCAATGTCGTTATAAATTTCAATGATCCTGCGTTCAGTTTTCCTGTCCATGTAAACTGTCCGTTATCCGTACGCTCCATCGCTGTCGCATTGTCGGCAGCCCATCCATTCGGAGCAGCCTCACCAATCAGGTAAAGCGTAGTAGTAACCGGCTGATACGTAGTCACTGTAAAAGCAGTCGTCGCACTTTGTTTCTGCTCTTCCATTCCGGCAACAACCGCTGTGATACGTGCCTCCAACTCCGCTTTCACAGCATAACCGATACCGAACTGCGTATTCAGGAATTGGTTGAGTTCTTCCACTTTCTTAGTCCATTGATACGTTCCCGTACCTAAATCCACCGAATAAGCATTTGCAAAGTCCGTTCCGGCTTTCGCCAGTTCCAGCGTATAAGAGATACGGTTACCGCTTCCATAATTCGTTCCGGTAGTCCATGAGAGAGCGAGTGCTTCCTGACTATGGTTCTTTTCGTTCAACACCAAGTCCTGCTGATTCACCGAAAGAGTGAGGGTATCATGTCCTTTATTTGTCTCCATATAATCTTCGGCACAGGCAACCATCGTTCCGCCGATGAAAAGAGAGCATAACAACTGATATATATATTTCTTCATGATATTATTTATCTAAATGAATGATTATAAAACGGATTAATAACCGGGATTTTGAGTCATCAGATGATTGGAGTCCATCTCTGTCTGCGGAATAGGCAACAGGAGACGTTCCTTGGTCACATTATTCTTACCGATGGATTTCAGGAATGTCAATGCATAATTTCCATTATCCACACGGATCATATCAAACCAGCGGTGTCCTTCAAAGGCAAGCTCCATCCGGCGCTCGTGAATAATCTTCTCCCTCATTTCAGTCTGCGTCAGAGTAGTCGGCACATCTGCCAGTCCGGCACGTTTACGGACAATGTTCAATGGTTCGGCAGCCTGGTCGGGATGTCCCTGCTCGTTCAATGCTTCCGCTTTCTTCAATAGAACATCTGCGTAGCGATATACTACGAAGTTGTTGGGATTGGTATTATACTCCGGAGAAACAGTCTTCGACACAAGGAACTTGCGCACATTATAACCCGTATTCGACCAGGAACGTCTGTATTCCATCCCGTCAAAAGCAGGACAACCTTGATACAAGACAGTTACGTCTTTCCGCAAATCACCGTCCTCATATTGCTTGAAAAATTCTTCCGTAGGCAGGTTCCATCCATAAGCACCGGCCACCAGACTTGAGTTACGAGGTCCCATGAAAGTCGACAGCCAGGATGATTGGTTATCACCGCCCCAGAAATCATATTCCGTACTACCGGAATATTGTACTTCGAAAAGGGATTCCGCACCATTATTGATAGTGGCATTGAAATTATCGGCATAATTGTATTGGGTCAAATCGTATCCCATCGCAGCAATATTGTCGCACAGAGTCACTACTTCATTATAGTATTCGCGATGATTGGGCGCCAATGTCAGATAAATATCCGCCAGCATAGCCATTGCAGCTTCTTTGCAGGCACGTCCTCTATCGCTGTCTCCATAACTGCTTTTCGGAGGAAGCATATTTACCGCATTCTTGCAGTCAGAAAAAATCTGGGCATATACCTCATCTACCGTACTACGGGCAATATCCGTAGATTCTCCCGGTTCAAACGGCGTTAAGCGCAAAGGCACACCTCCATACAGACGAACCAGAATATAGTAGTAATGTGCACGCAGGAAATAAGCCTCACCCATGCAACGGGTCTTTACCTCATCGGAGATAGCTGCCGAAGGCAGATTGGAAAGCACAATGTTACAACGTCCGATACCTACCCACGGAGAACGCCATACGTACAAAGCAAAGCCATTATCACTCTGGGCTATGAAATTGGAAGCCTGCACAGTTTCCAGTCCGTCGGTTCCCCCTCCGGCGCCTACCTCACTGTTACCTGCGATAATATCGAGGCTCCAGATACGCTGGTTATACATATTAGATGACTGAAGAGTCTTGTAGCAGGCAGTAGTCAGTGCCACGGCAATCTCGTTCGTTACTTCCGATTCGGGATCGACGCCATATTTAGGATATTTATCTAAGAAATCGTTGCATGAGGTCAATGCCAATATGGCAAACATCATTACCAAAGTTGTTATCTTTTTCATATTCTTCCTCCTGATTTAAAAGTTAAAGTTCAAACCCATGCTGAACGTACGTGAGATAGGGTAGCGGCTGCTGTCGATACCATTAACGTCAACCTCCGGGTCAAAGCCGGAATATCCGGTGATAGTCGCCACATTCTCGCAAGAGAAAGAGATGCGGGCATTTTCCAGTTGAATCTTTTGCATCCACTTTTTAGGCAGTGTATACGAAAGCGTAATGTTTTTCAGACGGAGGTAGGAACCGTTTTCCACAAACCTGTCGGATACACGGCAGTTCTGATTCGGGTCTCCCCAGATAGCACGCGGCATGGAGTTGCTTGTTCCTTCTCCCGTCCAGCGGTTCAGTACGGCTGTGGTCTGGTTGTAAGCGGCTGCCATTCCTTCGTTGTCTACATTGTTGGCATTATAAATCTTGTTTCCCGATACGCCTTGCAGGAAAACAGAGAGTTCCCATCCCTTATAAGAGAAATTATTGCTTAGAGAGAAGAACCAGTTCGGATTCGGGTTGCCGATAACGGTACGGTCTTCATCGTTGATAACTCCATCATTATTCAAGTCCCGGAAACGGATATCGCCCGGAGCAGCGCCCGGTTGGGTAGCATGGCAATTTACTTCATCCCAGTTCTGGAAAAGTCCGTCGGTTACGTATCCGTAGAATACATTAATCGGATAACCGGCTCTAAGCATAGTCACGTATGAGTTACCCATCTGGTTGATGAACATCGGAGTTTCGCTGTTCAAGTCCTGAATTTCGTTCTTGTTATAAGTGGCTGTTAAGGCAGACTCCCAAGAGAAAAGCCCTTTCAGGTTGATAGTACGCAAGGTCATTTCCACCCCTTTGTTGCGCATCTTGCCGGCATTGGTGAAAGTTTCGGTAGTATCTTCAAAACCGGAAGTGATAGGAATGGAAGCCTTCACCAACATATCTGCTGTCTTCTTGATATAAGCGTCCAGCGAAAGGTTGACACGTGAATTGAACAGGCTCATGTCTACACCGAAGTTGGTCTGGCGCACTTCTTCCCAATGAATATTCGGATTGGAGAGAGTAGTAGATACCAGAGCGGTGGAGTTGTTGTTGCCGAAAGGATAGACTCCTGTGTTATAGGAAGCAACAAAGCCGTAGTTACCGATTTCCTGATTACCGGTCACACCGTATCCGATACGCAGTTTGAGGTCATTCACCGGGAAGTTGTCTTTCGGAAACCAGTTCTCCTGGGAAATACGCCATGCCAGCGAAACGGAAGGGAATGTTCCCCAACGGTTGTTCTTACCGAAACGGGAAGAGCCGTCACGACGCACAGTAGCTGTAAGCAGGTATTTATCTTCGTAAGAATAGTTGAGACGTGCCATCAGAGAGAGCAGTGCCCAGTCACTCTGGCTACCGCCAAGACTGTACATCTTCTCACCGTTGTCCATCTCATGGATATTATCAAACATGAAGATATTCTTTTGAGCATTCAGGTAATCGTAGTTGTTCCACTGGGCGGAAGAACCTGCCATCACCCCTACCCGGTGTTTTTGCGCAAAAGTGTGGTCGAATACAAAATAATTATCCCACAAATAGGTAAATGATTTGTTATCGCTCTTATAGCGGGAAGATTCTTCTACCGGATTCGGTTTCCAGTTGTAAGCCGGAGTAAAGTTGTCGACAAACCAGAATTTGGCGTCATAACCGAATGTACTTTTCAACTTCAGCCATTTGGTAAAGGTAATCTCTCCGGTGATGTTTGCCAGGAAGTTATATCCTTTTGTTTCATTGGTCATCATGTGCAGTGTACCAATCGGGTTACGGATGCTTCCGTACCATTGCGCCTCCTGTCCGGGACCGCTCCAACTGCCGTCCTCATTCTTCACCGGTTGGGTGGGGAGTGCTTTCATTGCATCACCGATGCTATAAGTTCCTCCTTCTTTCACGTCCGTACTGAATGTCAGGTTGGTAGTGAATTTCAGCCATTTATTAACTTGAGCATCGCTATTTGCCTGAAAGTTGAAACGGCGGTAATTAACGCTTTCCACAATACCAGACTGGTCAAGGAAACCACCGGACACATAGTAATGTGCTTTTTCCGTACCACCGGAGTAGCTAACCGAATAGCTTTGCTTCACTCCCGTGCGCAGCATTTCATCCAGCCAGTTCGTTCCTGTTCCCAATAAAGAAGGGTCTGCCCAATAAGGGTTTGTATTATCATCATTATTAGACAGCATATCATTGCTCAAAGCGGCATATTGCGCAGCATTCAGCATATCGGGCACTTTAGTGGCATTCTGAATCGCCCAGTTAGCGTTTACCGTCACCTTTCCGGCACCCTCGGCACCACGTTTGCTGGTAATCATCACCACACCATTCGCACCACGCGAACCATAAATAGCTGTTGCCGAAGCATCTTTCAATACGTCCACCCGTTCTACATCGGCCATATTCAGAGCAGACAATCCCAAGTCGGTAGGTATTCCGTCAATGACAATCAGCGGGTTACTGTTATTAATTGTTCCCAAGCCACGGATTTTAATGGTGACATTATCACCCGGCTTACCGGCATCGATAATCTGCACGCCGGACACCTTTCCCTGCATTGCCTGACCGATATTGGCCACCGGAGAGTCTTTGATATCCTTCACTCCGACAGAAGATACAGCTCCGGTCAGATCGCTCTTTTTCATCGTTCCGTAACCCACTACTACAACTTCGTCCAATACTTCCGTATCTTCCTGCAAGGTTATTTTCAAAGAGTTTTTCCCGTTCACCGGAACTGTCTGCATTTTATAGCCGACAAAAGAGATAGTCAGCGTGCTGTTAGTCGGAACGCTTAATGAGAAATTACCGTCTACATCGGTAATTGTACCGTTCGTTGTACCTTTTTCTACCACACTGGCACCGATCACCGGTTCGCCCGTGGCATCTACGACATGTCCTTTTATTGAAATCTGTTGTGCGAATGCACTAAGAGATAGGAACAAGCCCCACATTATTAGTAAGAGGCGGCGTTCAAAGCCTTTCGACTTCATACTCTGTTTCATGTACATTAATTTAAAGTTAATATTAGGGTTACTTTTGTTTTACTCTCTGTGTCATTGCTGAAATGACCGTGAAACAAAAGTATCTACATTTCATACTGCTTCTTAAAGCAGATAGCAAAAATATAGTGATTTATACAGTATCTCACAGTATAAACCACTAAATATAAGAACGTTACAAAATAGAAGTCAGACAAAAAAAGTAGTGGTTTTCTTATTCTTCCACCTTCCCTATTTGCATTACTTTAGCCTCAAATTCATCTCTTTCTCCCACAGCCTTGTTACGGACACGGGTCCGGTAATTATAAATGGTAGTGACGGAGTAACGAAGGAATTGCGCTATTTTAGTGCTGTCCGTAATTCCCAGGCGGATGAGAGCGAAGATACGAAGTTCGGTATTCAGCTGTTCTCCCGGTTTGGGTTGCATCGGTTCGGTAAGCAGGGCATTAAATTCCTCCACAAAACTGGGGAAGAGTTGCAGGAAAGTCACGTCGAAGTTCGCATAAAACTCTTTCAGTTCTTCATCAAGGAACTGGGAAGATTTAATAGCCTTATATAGTTCTTCCACCCTTCCGGCAGCGGCAATCTTATTCAGGGAACGGCGGTATAAATCCATCTTATCGAGATAAGTGGAACATTGGTCCATGTATCTCCCGATATATTCCTCCTTGATATAGTTGGCTTCCGAAAGCGTATGATTCATTTCTTTCAGTTGCGAATTGGAATCGTGAAGTTCTTCGTTCAGTTCTTGCAGGAGCGTATTGGTATCGACCACTTCGCGGCGCGCAGCAGCTACCTTTTTCATCTGTTTATAGACAAAGAAAATGGCAACCAGCAAGAAAACGGAAAGCAGACTGATACATATCAACGAAACTTTCATCTCCTGTTGCTGACGTTTGGTTTTTAATTGATAGGCCTGGTCGATGATAGGAAAGACCTGCGAGATTTCCAAAGTACGAAGACGGGCATTGCAAAGAGTGGCATCCTCCAGGGAACATTTCAGATAGTTGTAGGCACGGTCGATGTCTCCTGCTTCATAAACAAGAGAAGCGAGTTTGCGCAAAGATACATATTCTTTTACCGCTGATTTCAAATCGGCAATGGCCGAAAGAGCCAGGTAATGTTTTTGCCCCTGCTTATCTCCTTTCAACCGATAGCCTTCGGAAATGGTATAAGTAATCATTGCCTGTGCATGGTCATCCAAAGACGGTTTACTGTAATATTTCATCAGCATATCAATCGCTTCATCGTATCGGGCATGAACGATGTACTTATCTGCCATCACCAATGCATGTCCCAGAGAGTCGGAAGCATTGATCTGTAACAGGGAATCCCGGTATAAATCCGTCATCCGGTAATATTCTTTCTTGGCTTTCTCCGTAACGGCATAATCACCCATCAATCCATAAATAGTGCGATATAGATGATAATAATAGCCATATAGATAGTCGGGCAGTGTTTTCTTATCAATTTTCCCCAATAATTCGAGGGCTTCTTTGTACATTCCGGTAGTTCCCATCACTTCCGCCATATTCATGGCAGAATCATCCAAGTAGTCCAGTTTATTTAAACGATGTGCCAGTTCCTCTTTCCGTTGGGCATAGACAAAAGACGAATCCAGATTATAGGCCCGGTATTCATCGAAAAGACGTCCGCAAAAACCATATCGCTGCTCATCAGAAGCAGCCTCAACCAACAATTTCTTCAAGTCAGCAATTCGTGCCTCCTTTTCCGCTCCATAAGTCTGACGGTTTTTAATGATACCATCAATCTCACGAAGTAACGCATCGGTACTCTTATTTTCTTTTGCATAAAGCAGACCAGAAAGGACGATTGTCACAAAAATCAGAATAACTTTTTTCATAGTGCCGTATGTATTATATCTGCAAAGATAAAAGTCTTTCAGAAACTTCCGGCTTTCAGGAGAAGATTATTGCAGGTAGAAAGAACAATCTTTATTAAAAAGAGGAGGTAAATCGGATTTATCATAAACATAATTATTATATTTATAATAATCAATATTGCAGTCATTGTTAATTCTTTTATTCCAGTCACTCCCTACTAGAAACGATTTTTAAATTTCATTTCTCATATTCTCATTAATTATTATAAACAGCATATAATCAAACAATTATCTTATGAGAAATACCGTATTGAAAAGTGTTTCTCATAAGACAATCCCTATTTTAGCGTAAATTTCGGCTTATTCTCATAACGTTTTAGGGTATTTCTCATAGTCGGCTTACCAGCTCTTCCCCTTTCTTAAAACAACCGTTATACACCCGTTATACTTCTATTATCCCATAACCATCATTCCATTAACGTACCGATATTGTTAACTTCCCACGGCCGTGGAGACTTCTTCCCACAGCCGTGACGAGTTCCTACCACGGCCGTGGGAAGATCTTGTCACGGCCGTGACGAACTAAAGATACCGGTGCTTTAGTGGAATTATACCGGTATCCTAACGTAACTATACCGGTATTCCAACATAACGATGCAGCCATTCCAACGTAAGTATACCGGTTACTCTCCCCATAAAGTCCCACTTGATTAATCTTAAAACAAGGCACTTGACAAGAAATCAAGGCTGACAATAAAAGTGCATATATTTTATTGTCAGCCTATTATCAGCACCTATTGTCATGCAGTATAAAATTGAGAGTCAACCACTTAAACATCATCCTGACAGATTGACAATAAAAAGAGCACAAATCACTAAGTATTACCTAAACAAAATAATATGATTGCTCATTTCTGCATCTTTGTGAACCAACTCAATTTTATTCTTTTGATTCTTATACCCTTTCTCTCTAATCTTCAAGAATCCATGGAGACTCTTATCGTTTACGACCATTCTTTAATCCTTGAGATATGACATGGGATGCGACGGATATTTTCCACATCCTATGTACTACAAATCTTGGTGTTGCCCTAACGTTCATCACTCTTTGAATATTTGTTTTCTCATTCAGTCAGTTGAAAAATGATTCTATGGGTTGTCTGACATTTGATACAGCTTAAGAACAGGTCTCTCACCACTTTATCCTTAGAAATCATAATTAGAATAATGAGTGGCATTATTATACACTGATACCCAAGGAGATTGAGATATAAATGAGAGAATCAACTGAATAACAACATTTTAACGAACAGAATCAAATCATGTTTTCAACTGCTGATTCGCAGAAGTCACTTTTATTATTATTTTAAGGACTTAGAAATATTTTTCTTGTAAAGCCTTGCTATTAATAAATATTAGAATTACTTTTGCATTATCGAAACATAAACAAAATAAATGCTAGCTATGTGTATACTACTTATAATGTATAAAGGTATCGCTAATTATATCACTTTAGCAAATTGTCATTGGAAATCTCTCCATTATTTTTCTGTGAATATCTTATCCAAAAAGATTGTAATTGATAAATCATATGCAAACATGCACTGTGCACAGCACATATTATATTCATACAGAAACATTAATTATTTCACTCGAAATAATACATTTATAAAACTCACAATGAACTTATGAAGAAAAAAATACTGGTGTGAAAGCAATTTTCTTATTGGATAAACGAATAATCTGACTGTCACGCCGAAATTAAATTATTAACAAAAAGAAAAAGCATTATGAAACATTTTTTAAAACAAACAGCTCTTTGGATGGCTTGTATGGTAACTTTTGTTCTAACTTCATGCGACAGCGACAAAAACACAGATGAAAATCCTAAAGAAACAATGGAAGAGTTTGCCAAAAATCAGGTGATTTTCCAGAATAAATATTATCAGGTAAACGTCTTTAATTGCAGTAGGTCTCCCGCTCACCCAGTTGCAGGAGAAACATGGAGACTTTATTCTTTTAATTCACCTTATGATTCACAGACAAAGGAAGCTATTGTATGGTCAGAAGGAGAATATCTGATGTTTGATATAGAAGAAGATGTGGATAAGAAGTTCCAGACGTCACTGATTGACGATGTGCAAAATAGTGATAAGACATATAAGATTCAGCTTAAACTTTATGATGCAAGTGGAACCTTTGTCAAATTGATATCTGACTATGGTAAATTTGGAGGTTTTGGTGATGCCGGATTCTTCTATGAGCAACAGAATTACTATGGTACACTGTTTACCAATACAGGATTCTCGTTTGATGATGAGTTGACTTATAAACCTACAACTGCCTATATTACCAAATTGTCAGAGTTATTCAATTATACCTATAAGCCTGAAGATAGTGCTAAATAAAAACACATGAGATTCTGACATGTGTTGGTTGAAATAGATTTGTGGATAAAAGTAGATTGTGTTGGTTGTTCTACTTTTATCCACATTTTTGTATTCTTAGTTAGTCGAAAAAATGATTCTATTAACCAACTGAATCAAGTATAGTTTTCAACTGCTGATTCGCATGATTAATAAGCCCTCAACCCATAATCGAATCTCATCTTCTTGCTATCTTTCACTTCGATTTTCAACAGATTGTTTCCTTTTCGCAAATAACGGCTATAATCACTGATATTGTATTGATTGTACTGCCTGGTCTGTTTTGCCTCCTGTGCAAAGACTTCCACTCCATTCAACCACACTTTTGCTTCTCCGGCAACATTCAGCCATAAAGACAGATGGTTGAAGTCCTTATCTACATTAAAAGTAGCTTCAGATACTATTGTGGAACGAGGAGGACATTCGAAAGGCAAAGAAGTCATTTTCAGTTCCTGACCGTTCACACCGACAAGGCGGGTATTCTTGCTTCCGTTCTGGCTGTCCGCAATCAAAGTAGCTGCTTTCACGGGGGTGATTTCATACAAACGGTTGTGCATCAGGTGCAACAAGCCTTCCGGTATTTTAGTCACTTTCCGGTCATAAGTAATCAAGCCGTTCACTTCCCCTTCCACATCGGTAGTTTGTGTATAGACTGCCGCACTCAATCCCTGGGCAATCAGCGTTTCCAAATCATATAACAGGCGACCGTAGCTATCAATCAATGCCATTGCCCCGTCGATATTCTTATACCCCCAGTTTCTCATATTCGGATTCCAGATATGCTCCTTAATTGCCCAGCCATAACCGCCGAACTCTCCCAATACGGAAATACGGTTACCGTTATTCTCCGGCAGAATCATGGAAGTGACAGGATAATTATGCACGTCGTACATATCGCCTACACCTCTATCCGTCCATCCGGTCACTCCGTTTATCAGACGTGTATCGTCGTACTTAATCACTTTATTCACGATTTCCACCGTATTGTGCTGTCCCCATCCTTCATTGAATACAACCCAAGTAGTGATACAGGGATAGAAACGGAGACGATCAATCATCTCGAACATTTCTTTTTGCCATTGCCGGGTATGCTCTTCGGGAGCATTCCAATCAGTAGTAGCCAACGGATTGACATGTTCCTCCTTCTTCCTTGACGTAGCAAAACCGGATACCATATCCTGCCACATCATCAGACCGAGAGAGTCAGCGTAATAATAATACTGTTCCGGCTCCACTTTGATATGTTTACGGATCATATTAAATCCCATCTTCTTCAACTGCACCATGTCCCACAGCATCGCTTCCTCGGAAGGAGGAGTCAGCAATCCATCGGGCCACCAGCCTTGATCGAGCGGACCGTATTGAAAGATGGGTTGATTATTCAGGCAAATACGATTATATCCGCACTCATCTTTCCGTACATCTACCTTTCTCAAAGCAAAATAACTCTTTACCTGATCTAAAACACGCCCTCCATTGGATAAGGAAATATTCAGATGATACAGTTTCGGAGATTCCGGAGACCATAAGACAGCACCCGGAACGTCTATCTCAATCGCATCACACAACTTCTGTTCCACTGTCTTGATTACTTTGCCATCATCCAATACTTCTATTTTTACCTCTTCATTACCTTTAGCTCCGGCTATGTCGAAGTTCAGCTTTACGGACTTCTTTTCAATATCAGTGGAAGGAAGCACCTGACGGATATAAGTTTTATCTACCGCTTCCAGCCAGACTGTCTGCCAAATACCCGATACGGGTGTATACCAAATTCCCTCCTGATTGAGTTGTTGCTTGCCACGGGAAATAGATTCCGTATCTGTCGGATCGGTTACAGCTATCTCAATGCTTTGAGGCCCGCTTTTCTTCAAAAACTTAGTAATATCAAACGAGAACGGATTATTCCCTCCTTTATGCGTGCCGGCCAACCGGTTATTCACCCACACCTGACATTCATAATCCACCGCTCCGAAATGCAGGATAGTAGATTTGTCCTTCCAGGAAGGATTTAGTGTGAACTCACGTTGATACCATAGTTTATCCGTAGGAAGAAATGTTTTCTGCACTCCGGACAGTGACGATTCAATCGCAAACGGGACGAGAATCTCTCCCTCAAAGGAAACATTCTTCCGGGACGTGTTCTGATCCGTTACGGCATATTTCCACAATCCATTCAAATTGATCCATTCGGCCCGTTGCAACTGCGGTCTGGGATAACTTTGCCACACATTTTCCGGCGTCACCTGTTCAGCCCATACTGTTTTGATTTTGTCTCCTTTAGGCTCCCATGCATGGGCAAACACCTGTGAGATGGCTCCTAAAGCCAGAGTAAATAAGATTCTCTTATCCATAAGCGTTAGCGGGTTTTATATTCTTTAAAATCTTTCCGTCGATTCTTATTGTAGGTATTCCACATTTTCTGGAAATACAAGACATCGCTCTTGTCTGCCCATTCGAAATAGGCCGTTTCCAGTTCTCTTGCCATTTCAGGATATTTGCCGATCAGGTTGTGCTGCTCGGTACGGTCTTCCCTGATATTGTACAATTCCCATTCATCTCCCTTAAAATTGGCCGAAACCAGCTTCCAGTCACCTTTACGCACCATGCGGTTGCCTTCATGTTCCGCATAGATATACCTTTCGGGCATCTTCTTTCCTTTCACAATCGGGAGGATGGATTTACCTGCCGTAGGCAGAATCGCTCTTCCCTGATATTCTTTCGGATAAGTGGCTCCTGCCAGTTCCACACAGGTAGACATGATATCGGAGAATTGTGCAGGCTGATGATCCAGTCCGCCTTTGTTCTTCACCTGATTCCCCCAGGAAATGATGCATGGGGTTGAGATACCTCCTTCGTGAGCATAATGTTTATACAGCGTGAACGGTGTGCAACAAACATTCGCCCAGCCTGTGCCGTAATGATGATAAGTTCCGGGTAAGCCCATCTGGTCGAGTTCGGCTCCCGTATGCGTATGATATTCGACTCCGGTCTGTTTGTCAAAACCAAATTCGTGCCATTCGGCACAAGCTCCGTTATCGGACATAAACATGATAAATGTATTGTCCAACTCACCGTTCTTTTTCAACTCATCCACTACCCGGCCGATATTCGCGTCCATCACATCCACCATCGCTGCAAAAATGGACATACGACGTGCCAGGTCAGTCTGCTGATCTTTCGTCAATGAGTCCCATGCCGGTAACGGGTGCGTTTCATCTTCAAACAGACTTTCGGGAACCACGCCGCGCGGACTAAGTTCCGGTTTGCCTTGCATCAGTTTCAGGTCAACAATCCGTTTCCAACGTGCGTCACGAATCTTGTCCCATCCCTGCATATAGAGAGACATGTATTTATCGGTCACTTCTTTCGGTGCGTGCAAAGGAAAATGGGGAGCATTATAAGCCAGATACAGGAACAGCGGTTTCTTTTCCTGATGTGCCTGGTCGATAAAGTCAATCGCATAATCCGTTATCACATTCGTTGCATAGAAGGTTCCTTCTTCATAGTGTCTGGGGGTACGGTCTTTCGGCAAACGGGTATATACTTCCGGATTCCAGAAAGAATTGAATCCACCCAACAATCCGTAATACTCCTGGAAACCACGAAGAATGGGGTTCGACTTGTTCCCCAGATGCCATTTTCCCGACATAGCCGTAAAATATCCGGCGTCTTTCAAGACTTCCGCAATCGTGACATTATCCGAATTGGAACGGAATCCCGAATATCCCTTCGGCCATGCAGGGTGACTGCCGTCCATGTGTCCCAGTCCTGTTTGATGAGGATAAAGTCCCGTCAACAGGTTGGCACGGGACGGGCAACTGCGTGCACTGTTGTACATCTGCGTCATCCGGACACCATTCTTTGCCAGTTTATCCAGTACCGGTGTATGAATCTCACCACCGAAGCAGCCGAGATCGGAGAATCCCAGATCATCCGCCAGTATGATAATAATATTCGGCTTGTCCTGTGCGTAAGTCATCGGGACCAGAGCCAGACTGCCTGCTATCAATAAAGAAGTTTTCATTTGGTATTATAATTAAAGTTGGGTTTGAATTTACCATTCTCATAAATCATCGGAATCAATCCGGGACGACACGTTACTTCATACTCCGCTGCCTGCGCCCCACGCGGATTGAAGAACATGGTAGCCCACCAGTTTCCATTCTTATCCTGGAAAAGATTGTTGTGTCCTCCTCCCGTGATGGCATTGTAGCGTTCGCTGTAGGGACCATACACATTATCGGCGGTCGATATGATGCAATCATAGCTATAACGGGTTTTCGGCGAAGTCACTCCCTTTTTCTCGACATAGGTATCTCCCTCTGACGTACGGTGCGACCATATAGCCTGTACCAGGTGATACTTGTTATCGTATTTGAAGATAAACGCGCCTTCGACATACGGTTCCGGATTAAATTTCTTCTCTTTCAAGGTTTTCAGTTCCTCGGCGAAACCACTCATATCCGGTTTCATGCGGGCGATGTAATGGTTGTGCCCGACAAAATAGACCGTACCGTCCGTATCTTCAAACAGACTTCCGTCGATGTTCGGAAAGATGGCTTTGTCTTTATTCCCCTCGATATTCTCATATGGGCCTTCCGGCTTTCCGGTCTTACTCCACAGGATGAAAGAACCTCTTCCGCCTGCCGACTCATTCATGCAGGCAACGATAAACCAGTTCTTCACACTTTTGATATAATGCATTTCCGGAGCCCATACAGCATGGAAACGGTTATCCATCGGATCACCGTTGATGGATTTTTTCTGATATTTCTCTCCTGCTTTATATACTTTCGGCTTCTTTTGCCAAGTGCCGTCTTTTTCCATCGACCATATATGCCCCATAGCTTCCCAAGACTTCATGTCTTTGGAACGCCACAGGTACAAACCGTCGTTCCAGTCCCAGCAATGTCTCTGTCCCGGAAAATGTCGATCGGGGGTAGAGGTGGTTCCTGTGATATAATAATAGCCGTCGGGCCCCAGCGTAGCCCAGGTGTCCCTCATCCAATAATCAAATGCCGGCTTTACAGATTTCGGAACACGTAGTTCCGGAGCGTTTGTATTTGCCGTTCCATATAACTGCGCTGATGCTGTACAGATGGAAATAAATCCTGTAAGCAAGATCAATCCTAATCGTCCAATCAATTTCATATATTCCTGTTTTATGTTTACGTATTCTTCCTATTTAAGATAGTTAAATGGGTTCTGTTTAAAATGATAGCGTCTTTGCGGAAGAGGTAGTGGGTCCTGCAAACGTAATTCCCATGCCAGCAACCGGGTCAGAAGTTCCGTTTGAATTTCGCTATATTTCTTCTCACCAAACAGATTATGAACTTCCGAAGGGTCTTTCTTCAAGTTATAAAGTTCACCGTTTCCATAATGATTCATTACCAGTTTCCAGTCATCCTTTCTTATCATGCGTGAAGTGCCGCTTTGTGTCCAGGTGTTCAGTTCGTCAAAGTGGGCTATCTTGCCGGGAGTCAATGCGCCTTCCTGTTCGAAAGTCAGGGAAGCGTCCAGTCCGACGTCAGCTCCGCCGAAGCCTTGTTGAACCACCATGCTGGAGAATTCTTCTTTGGGATAAGCCTTCCCGGTCAACATCGGCCACAAGCTACGTCCCTGAACGCCTGCCGGTATTTCGGCACCGATGGCAGAGCAGAAGGTGGGGAAAAGGTCGGCTATCGACACGTGGCCATCCATAGGTGCAGGCTGATTCTTGATCTGATAGCCCGCCCATACCATCGGAATACGTGCCAAGCTTTCGGAGAGTCCGGCTCCTTTACGGATTAATCCGTATTCTCCCCAATAATCACCGTGGTCGGAGAGTACAACAAAGATGGTATTTTCATATTGTCCGCTGGCTTTCAATGATTCGATCAATCTTTTGATCTGATCGTCTATCAACCGGATCATTCCGATATAGTTGGCACGGATTCGGGGCAGGTCTTGTTCCAGATTGGGACAGGATGCATCTTCTAGTTCTGCCAGAATACGGTATTTCTCTCCTTTCTTTGCCAAGTCCTTGCGTGATGTCTTCAATACGGGAAGTTTGTCGGGCGAGAACATGGAGTAATAGGGTTCGCATACCTGATAAGGGTTGTGGGGTTCCGGAAAGGATACCCATACGAAGAAAGGATTTTCTTTCTGTTTCTCAATCCATGCCAGTGCTTCGTTCACGATTTTGGTGGGATGCTGCTCTTCCAGGGAGATTGGAGAGGGTTCGAGCCATTGACCTCTGGCTTGCTGATTCAGGAAACGGGCAGTTTCTTTCTCGGCGGGAGTCGCCTTTTTGTTCTTTCCCCAGTGTCCATATTCAGACCAAAAGTCCAAGTCGGCAGGTTTCAGGTAAGCATGATTCTTGCCGACCAATGCTGTCTGATATCCGTTTTCTTTCAATACTCCTACCAAATCCTGTTGATAGAAAATGTCGGGGATATTGTGGTTCGTACGTACGTGGGTGGCAGAAGGGAAACGCCCGGTGAACATGGAACAACGAGCCGGAGAACTGGCCGGCATCACAGTATATGCCTTGTTGAACCATACATTCTCCTGTGCTAGTTGGTCTACATAAGGAGTCACTTCCAAAGGAAAACCCTCCCTGCCGCACAAGTCGGCACGTTGCTGGTCGGTCATAATGACCACAATATTTGGTTTGCCGGTTTGTGCCGTGGCTGACATAGCTAGCCCCTGTATGGCAAGTCCTGTAATACAAAAGAGTGTATTTTTCATCTTTGCTTCTTTTAATTTCCTATTTATGTAAACCTCATATTCTTTTGTTTAAATCTCTCATATCCGCTTATTGAATCTTATGGTTCTCCTATTTAAAACGGTACACAGTCATAGAAGCGGCTTCCAGTTCGAGCGGTTTGTTCAGGTCCAGTCCGACTTCAGTCTCCACCGGTTTGACTTCATTCGGAGTAGCCGGTGTGTTTTCTTTTCCCGGAACCAGTACCAGGCTTGTCTTATGAGCCTTGACCGGACGTTTGAAACCGGAGACTTCCGGCTGCAAAGTGACTTTCTTATCCTGCAGGTTTATCAGTTTCAGAATATATTGCTTGCTGGCCGTATCATATCCCATTGTCACAAAGATATTCTGTATACCTTCCATATCTTTAATCGCTGCATCCAGGCACACATCAAATGTGTGATCCCGGAACATCTTTGCCAGATAGAAGAAAGAAGTCTTTACGCTACTGTCCACTCCGTTAATCAACATCGGCAGGAAAATACGGTGTTCCAGGAAATCCCAATGCCTCATCACCGGACGTTCGGCAAACAGAGGATTCAAATCACCGTTACGCTCTATTGACATACGGATTGCCCCGGTAGCCAACAGATTATAAGGGTATTTTCCACTGATTCCCAATTCACCGATAAATAAATCAGCGACGCCTCGTTTATAGTTATCAAAACGATAATGCTGTTGACAGGCCCATTCAATCGAATTATAGTAATGTTCATCGAACACCTTTACATTCTTCGGGTTGATAAAATTGGCAATATCTTTCCGTTTGTCGTCATTCTCCCTCCCCACTACCCGGATAACGCTATTAGCGATATAAATCAAATCGGGATATTTAGCAGACAATGCCTGATAGATTTTTTCATAACGTTCCCAATACACAGGTCCGAAATCTTCATTACCGATCTCGACATATTTTAATGGGAAAGGGGCCGGATGGCCGTTCTTCGCACGTTCGGCTCCCCACTTCGTAGTCGTATCGCCGATGGCATACTCAATGGCATCCAAAGCATCTTGAATATATGCATCCAAATCGACGTCAATATGCCTGAAATTCCATTGCGGACTTTGCTTTACCCAACCACTGCAAATCATACCGGTAGGCATAACATACATGGCATCGGCTCCTACATATTCGCATAATTCATAAAACTCATGATAACCGATTCCGTCGGTACGGTAATAAGGCGCCCATTTACTCCACTGGCCCGGACGGTTTTCAATCGGCCCGAGTGTTTTCTTCCAGTGGTACATTGTTTCTTCATTGACTCCATGTACAATGCATCCACCCGGAAAACGAATAAAACTGGGAGCAAACTCTTTCAGATTTTGAACAATGTCTTTACGGAATACGGATTTCCCCTCGTTCCAGGTATCGGACGGGAACAGAGAAACAACATCTATCTGAAATTGTCCTTTCGACATAGGCTGAATAGCAAGCATTCCGCGCTGGACATTCTTTTCCGGTTTCAGTTCGCCCGTATATTTTGTCCAGTTCCGGTTTCCGACGTTCACTTCAACAACGTTGCTCACTTTACAACCCAGTTCATCGACCAGAAAGACCCGTAATGGAGCGGAATAATTTCTGTTTTTCAGGAACAGGGAAAGCCGGTAGGACGTATCTGTGTTCAAATTCATTCCATAATATCCCCGGTTGAGAATCATAGCATCCGGATGATTGGCAATATCCTCCGTAACATTCACCAGCATTGAATACTTGTTTTCCTCACTCATCGAATCTTCCTCCGTGCGACTGACAAACACAGGTGCATAAGATAACGGATAAGTCGTCCATCCAATCAACGGATCGGCCTGAAACACTTTCTTCTCTTTAACACGGGGAGCCGGAACATTTTCATACAACCCGTTCTTTACTGATAATCCGGCAGGCGGTGTTGCTTCTTCAAACGAACGGTTACGTATCAGTTCGGCGTGCAGGGCGCCCTCACCCATCATTCCTATTTCCTCATAATGGAAACCGTACTTTACGGGAGCCACTTTGCGGGTTTTCGATTTATTGATGTACAATGTTCCATCGGATGAAGACGGAAAAGAACTATTCGCATATACCAGAGGTAATGTGAAGAACAGACCGATACCCAACGTAAGGGATTTTAATGTCGGATGATTCATAGCATTGTGTTTTTAGAGTTTCACATTGCAAATGTGGTCTTTTCTATCCAAGAAAAACAGAAAAATAATGCTTAATACCTGCAATCATGTATAAAAATCAGCTGCCGGACAACAATCTGAACATGAGTGCTGTCCGTTTGAACAATCCTACGACTGTTCAAAACAAAAAAAGACGTATCTTTGGTCATGAAATTAAATCCGTAAAGCCATGAGAACCACCGCCCTTAAAATCGTCCTCTCCTTTAGTCTCGTGCTCTTAAACGCCAGCCTGTCGACAGGACAGATACAATATAATAATATACGCTTCAAACAGCTAAGCATAGCCGAAGGACTCCCGCATAATACGATCAATGCGATTACCCAGGACAATCACGGATTCATCTGGTTCGGCACACGCAACGGCTTGTGCCGCTTCGACGGTTATAATATTAACCTGTTTGCACACAATGAGGCCGACAGTACCTCACTCTGCCACGACTTTATCACCCGTCTGTATAACGACTCGCTGCGCAATGTTCTATGGATCTCCACCGACCAGGGTATTTGCAGCTACGACTACCGAACGGAAGATTTTACCCGTTACCGGATTAAAGGAAATACCAAAGATGATGTTTGTTTCCTGAACACCAGCGATGGGATGCTCCTGGCGGCCTGTAGCAACGGACTCTACCGTTACAATGAACAGGACAGCCTGTTCGTCCCTTTTCTGCTTAATGAAGAGAAACCTCATGTGAGGTATTTTGCAGAAGACGGAGATAAAACCCTGTGGATAGACACCAACAAAGGACTGATGCGATACAGTCTGGAAAAGAAACAGTTCGTTTCGCTCCCTGCCCTGATCCAGCCTTTTGCACATCAATGTAACAATGCCGTGTTGATCTCGTCCAACCAGCTTTTATTCAATACCAATAATGACTTCTTCGTTTATCACATACAAAGCAACACCCTGTGTAATCTCTCCAAAGACCTGGAAGTAAAAGATTTCCGGTGTGCGTCAACCGACCATACCGGGAATATATGGGTAGGAACGGAGTATGGCATCTTCGTGTTCAACAAACTTTACCAACTGATTGCACACTACGAACAATCCGAACGGGATTTAAGTGCCCTGAACGATTCGCCCATTTACAGTCTTTATCAGGACAAGGCTCATAATATGTGGGTGGGAACCTATTTCGGAGGAGTCAACTATTATATATTCGGCTCCGACCAGTTCCAGATATATCCATACGGAGGCAGTTTCAATCATTTGAGTGGAAAAGCAGTCCGCCAGATTATCAATGCGCCGGACAACGGATTGTACATCGCCACGGAGGATGGCGGATTGAATTACCTGAACAGTAAAAAAGAGATTACCCGCGCCGAACGGCTTCACAAACAGATGCAAATCTACGCCAAGAACATACACTCTCTATGGCTCGACAAAGATAACAGCCTATGGCTCGGACTGTTCCTGAAAGGAGCTCTTCACTATATACCGCATCTGAACCGTACGGTGGACTATAATCTATTGTCGGAAGAGGTTTCGTCCGGCTTCTGCATCATCGAAGACAAGAACGACCACGTTTGGTACGGAGGGCCTTCAGGCTTATTCCTGATCGACAAGAAAAAAGCCAATGCCCGGCCGGAAAAGATTTCACCGCTCCGTGTGTTTAACCTGGTACAATTCAATGACAGCATACTTTGGGCAGGAACCCGAAAAGGCAGTATGTTCCAGATAAATACCCGTACGCTGAAAGTTACCTCACTCCCTATCTTGCCGCACACCGATCTCTATGTAACCTATATCTACCCCGATTCACACCAACGGATATGGATAGGGACAGACAACAACGGGCTTTATGTATCAGACCGCAACGGAAGCATCATCGCTTCTTACAGCAAAGAGCAACTCGGCTCCAATGCCATTAAAGGCATCATAGAAGATGAAATGAACAACATCTGGGTAGGAACCGGAAGCGGGCTCTGCTGCATCAATCCACAGACGGAAAATATCGACCGCTATACCACAGCCGACGGACTGCCGATTAACCAGTTCAACTACTCCTCCGCCTGCAAGAAACCCGACGGAGAGCTGTATTTCGGAACCATCAACGGTATGATTTCTTTTTATCCGGAACAGGTACGCTCCGTCAATCCTCATTTCAACATTGCCCTGACTGCTATATGGAGCAACAGCGAATATATGTCGCCCAACAACGAGAAAGCGTCCATTCCGTCCTCCATCTCCGAACTGACAGAGATTACCCTGACACATGACCAGGCCCAATCCCTGCGTCTCGAATATTCCGGACTGAATTATCAATATACCTACAACACTCAATATGCCATGAAAATGGAAGGCATCGACAAGGACTGGCAGTTTGTGGGCAACCAGCATCAGGTACGCTTTTCAAACCTGCCTTCAGGAAGGTATATCTTAAAGATCAAAGCCAGCAAAGACGGTATTCACTGGGACGAAACGGGACAAAAAGACCTTGCCATCAGAATCCTTCCACCCTGGTGGTTATCGCCGGGAGCGTATTTTGTATATGCATTGCTCTCCTTATTAATCATCTACGCCGCCTACCGGTATACCAAAACGCGTATCATCCTGCTTATGCGACTGAAAACGGAACATGAACAGCGTGTCAACATGGAGAACATGAATCAACAGAAAATTAATTTCTTCACATACATCTCTCATGATCTGAAAACACCATTAACCCTGATTTTATCACCTCTACAACGATTGATCCAGCAGCCGCAGATTAGTAACAACGACAAGGAGAAACTGGAAGTCATCTACCGTAACGCCAACCGGATGAATTATCTGATTAACGAACTATTGACATTCAGTAAAATCGAAATGAAACAGATGCATATCAGCGTCCGTAAAGGAGATATCATGCACTTTCTGGAGGAGCTCTCCCATATCTTCGACATCGTAGCCGGAGAACGGGAAATCGACTTTATCGTCAGTCTGGAAGATACCGAAGAAGAAGTTTGGTTCTCACCTTCCAAACTGGAACGGATTCTTTATAATTTGCTTTCGAACGCATTTAAATACACACAACCCGGCGGATACGTCAGATTGAGCGCCAAACTAATGAAAGAGGAGAAAGAAACCATGGTTCAAATCTCCGTCAAAGACAGCGGCAGAGGAATTCCCAAAGAAGTTCAGGAACAAATATTCGAAAGCTATTACCAGGTCGAAAAACGCGACCACCGCGAGGGATTCGGCTTGGGCCTGTCGCTCACCCGTTCGCTCATCCACATGCATAAAGGAGAAATACGGGTAGAGAGCGAGGTCAACAAAGGTTCGGACTTTATCGTCACCCTGAACGTATCGGAGGATGCCTACGCACCCGACGAACGCTCTTCCGAAAACATCACAACCGAAGAAATACAAAAATACAACCAGCGAATCAAGGAGACAATCGAACTCATCCCCGAAAAGCTGACCAACAAAGAGAAAGACTCCGGCAGAGAATCTATCATGATTGTGGAGGATAATAAAGAGATGAATGATTACCTCGCCAGTATATTCGGTGAGAAATATGACATCATACGTGCCTACAACGGAGCGGAAGCCTGCAAGAAGATAGCCAGACAACTGCCGAATCTGATTATATCGGACTTAATGATGCCGGTGATGGACGGACTGGAATTCACGGAACGCGTCAAGCAAGATGTAACGACCAGTCATATCCCCGTCATCCTGCTGACTGCCAAGACGGATGAAAACGACCATACAGAAGGCTATCTGCGGGGAGCGGACGCCTATATCACCAAACCTTTCAACGCCAAGAACCTGGAGTTGCTGGTACAGAATATCCAAAAGAGCCGGAAACAGAATATTGAGCACTTCAAACAGGCGGAGGAACTGAACATCAAGCAAATCACCAACAATCCACGGGATGAGGTGTTTATGAAAGAACTGGTAGAACTGATTATGGCGAACCTCACCAAGGAAGATTTTGGAGTAACTGAAATCACAGCCCATCTCCGCATCAGCCGTAGTCTGCTGCACATGAAACTGAAATCACTCACGGGATGCTCCATCACACAGTTTATACGTACCATCAAGATGAAGGAAGCCAAAACCCATTTACTGAACGGCATGAATGTTTCCGAAGCTTCATTCGCTGTCGGTATATCAGACCCGAATTACTTTACAAAATGTTTCAAAAAGGAATTTAATATCACTCCGACAGAGTTTCTCAAGCAATTGAAATAGAAGTCACTATCATAAAAAACATCACCGGTAATCAGCCTGCAACATCGTTGATTCAGCTAATTACCGGCGACAGATAGACACCTATAATCGACTAATACCTACTTTCTACCATTCCTGAAAGCGTAAATCGGCCTCCGGATTCTGACGACGAATCAGTTCTTCATTGACCTGATAAGTAACGCCGCCTTTCGTATATTTATAAGAAAGCGTAAACTTAGGCTGTTTTCCTACAAATTCCAGTGATTCGGCTGCAGGATCTAATGTGGCGGATGCATCTGCGATAGCGACACTTCCCCCAGCCTCGATAGTTACACTTCCATCTGGATTGACTGTCAGATTCACCGATTCATTGTTTTCCAACGTTTGTCCGAAGCCCGGTCTACGTACCTTGTTTCTGCCTAATGAAACAAAGTCGCGGGTCATATTCTGACTCAAATCCTTGTTATTGTATTCAGTCACCTGCTGGGTGGATAAGTTGGTTACTTTCCCTTTCACAAAGTAGGTGCCGTGATACTGGCTGACAAACTTGACAACTACAATACTGTAATCCTTCAAATTGCCATTCACGTCGGTACTTACTTCATCCTGATTGTGATCGACCAACCGGAAAGGGATGGCATAATGCTTATCCAAAGCGGCATCGTCATTATAAAAAGCATCGGAGAAAGTCACTTTCACATCTGCGATTGCCAGGTTCGGGTTGCTGATCGTCATCTTGTTCGGATTAGCCAACTGATAATAGTTTTCCGGCATTAGTGTCAAGCCCGTACCATCCAATAAAGACGGATCGATCTCGAACCTAGCCCAATCATCGGTATGCACTTCTCTTTTGCCGCCAATGGCCACTCCTACCTTTATCGACATATCTGTGTCGGCTACCAGTGTCCGCAAAGGTTTCTGCGAAGCAAAGTACACCGCACTCTTATCGTAGTCCTTTTCATAATCGTCATAACAAGCAGTCATCAGAACGCTTATCAGCCCTATCCATAATATATTTAGTTTCTTCATTGTAAATAAGTATTTATATCAACCACACGTTATTCCCAACCCTGATTATTAATTAGATTCTTATTCTTTTCCAACTCTGAATATGGCAGCGGAGTGAAATAGTTTTTCACTTCATATTTCCGTTGCTCCACCTTCTGTACTTTGAAGCTGAATGTACCGTCTTCATTGCGGGTGACGGCAACTCCTTCCACCTCTTCGTTCAACGGCAATACCCAGCGACGCATATCAAAATAGCGCTGATTCTCAAAAGTAAATTCCAAACGACGTTCATTCTGAATCAGCTTTCTGAACGAGTCCTTACTTTGGGCTACTTCATCCAGATAAAGGTCAAAGTTAATACCTCCCGCCTGCAAACGGATCGTTTTCATTATTTCATAAGCAGAATACAGACATCCCTCCCCTTTCACCGTCGGATTGCCCCATGCCTCATTGGCAGCTTCGGCAAAGTTAAGAAGAACTTCCGATTTCCGTAATAAAGGATTGTAATGAACCGAATTTAACGTCTGGATCGGATTCAGCATAGCCGATTTCTTGGATACGAATTTAGCCAGATAATAACCGGAACGTGTAGCATTCTCGCTAAACGACGGGGAATCTTTTCCACCCTCGGACATATCCAGCGACTGACCGGAATCGCCAAATGTAGCACTGTGATAATAAACATTCAATGCAAAACGATTATCCAGTACGGCATAGAGCTGCATCATATCAAAGTCTGGATCAGACAAGTCAATGCCCGAACGGACGTCGGTTGCCGGATAACCGTTCTTCGCATAAAAAGCCTTTACCAGATTATGGGAAGGAGTAGCACGGGCACTTCCATAATAAAATGGCGGGAAATGAAAACCCTCCAACAGATTGTTATTAAAATACCTGCGGAAAGCATAATCGGAACTTTCCGTCTGGACATCGGCTATGGAAGAAGCCGTGACAGGAACAAAAGTACCGAAACCTTCCATACCCAGAATCTTATTAATCTCTTTAGCTACCGCTTCCCATTTTGCCTGGTAAACTGTAGGGTTCAGTATTTCGAATTGTCCCATACCGGTAATCTTCGTCACGTCATCGTCCTGCATGGCTGGGCTGGCACTGTATAAAAGCGCACGGCTTTTCAGAACAGCCGCAGCAGCTTTCGTGGCACGCCCAATTTGTGTATTACCAAACTCCAGGTCATCTCCCTGATAAGCGTTCGGCAACAGTTCGATGGCATTATTCAAATCGTTTACGATAAAATTGACTGTTGCCTGATATGTAGGACGGAGAAATTCACCATTCTGGGCAGCTTCTTCCTGCGAAATAAAATGATCTGCCAACGGAATACCCAATGCTTTTCCATTCTTCCCCTTTCCACCGTACATCTTCAATAGTTCGAAATGCCACCATGCACGCAGGAAATACGATTCACCTTTCAGACGTAACTTGATTTGCTTGTCCACTTCCGTGTCGGTACGGTTGTACTGCACTTGGTCAGTCAAGCCGTTTTCGAGGAAAGAATTTACATAGTTCAGCATGTTGTATGCATTGCTCCAGTTTCCAATCGGATTGTTAAACGCCGTCATACCGCCCATACTTAATTTATAGACAGAAGAGCTACGCAAATTGGTCATTGCATTATCAGTAGCACAATCCAAAAAGTTATCTTCAAAGCAATCCGGACGATTGGCTATGCCATTATAAGCTTTATATAGTACGCCTTGAGCAAGCTCCGGGACTCTCCATGTATCGGAGTCTCCGATCTGCCACGTCACCTTGGTATCCAATGTGTCGTCACAAGCACAAAAGAGAAACAGACCTGCTAAAACGCAACTTCCTAATATATGTTTCATATTGCCATCTATTAATTGTTCAAAATTAAAATACAAAAGAGACTCCACCTGTAAAGCTACGTGTCACCGGGTAGTTGGTCACACCGGCATTCAGCAGTTCAGGATCCAGATCCTTCACGGAAGAAAGCACGAACAAGTTGGCACCACGGGCAAAAACCTTGATCTTCTTCACTACCGAACTCGGAGAGAACTGATTGAACGTATAGCTCAACTCGACATTCTTCATACGGAAGAAACTTGTATTCTCCAGCCAGAAGGAAGAATTACGGAAGTTGTTCTCACCGGCAGTCGTCGTCAGGCGAGGATAGCATCCGGTCGGGTTGTTTACCGGATGGTAACGGTCTAATGCCAGTTTGGAGTATTTACTTTCTCCGTTGTTCCAATAATAGGCATTCGTTGCCCAGGTGTGAACACCCAGTTCGGAGTATCCCTGAAGATACAAGCCCCAACCTTTGTAGCTTACACTGAAGTCAATACCCAGTGTAGTGCGCGGGAATGAGTTTCCAAGTTCTTTCACATCACGACCATCGATAACCTTATCACCATTCAGATCCCGGTAGGCGATGTCACCCTCCTGATAATCGGCAAATGTCTGGGTTGCATGTCCGTTGATAGCTACGTCTTTACCAAATAATCCTTCGGCAACCAATCCCATCATAGCATCGGTAGAGCGTCCTACGGTGTAGCGGTATTCTTCACCATGTTTCACCTGATTCCATTTCAGTACTTTGTTCTTTGACCATACGAAATTGGCTCCTACCGAGTAAGACCAGTCGTTGACGCGGTCGCTCCAGGTGAACATTCCTTCTATACCGTGATTCAGGACAGAACCCATGTTATCCTGATAAGTAAAGTTGCCTGTATAATCCCCGTAAGATGCATCGACAGAACCAATGATGTCTGTATGTTTTTCACGGAAATAGTTTATTTCGGTATATAAGCGGTTGTTCAGGAACAGACCTTCCACACCGATATTCCATTCTGCCGCCTTTTCCCATTTCAGGTTCGGATTGCCTGCACGGACAAAAGTAGAATAGTAAGCCGTAGCACCGTTGTTCGTTGTTCCGAACCGGAAACTGCCATCCTGTGCCCAGGCACGTTCATACAATAAATGTTCCGTGCTTCTGTCATATCCCAGAATACCGGCACTCGTTTTCAGTTTCAGGAAGTTCACGTATTCATTGTCTTTCAGGAAATCTTCATTGCTTAGAATCCAGGCAAGACCACCCGCAGCAGAGAAGAAATATTTGTTTCCCGGTTTGAAACGGTTGCTTCCCATCAATGCCATATCGGCTTCCACAGCATAACGGTGGTCGTACATATAGTTCAGACGCAATGCGTAGTTGGCATTGATGATGTCCTGGGTCACTCCCTGATTGGTTGTTTTCGAGTACATATAAGTCAGGCGTGCCGATACATCGTGTTTTTGATTGAATGTATTTTCATAACCGGCAAAGGCATTCCATCCCAATGTCTGTTGCAGGGTAGTCGACTTCCGGCTTTGTGAAGTGGCTACATCTGTTTTCTTCATCTGGGTGTACATGATTTTTTCCTCACCGGTAAAGTCACGGTATGTCTTGATGGCATACGTTGGATAGACTTTGCTCAAGGAAAGTTGCAGGTAATCATAGTTGTCGAAAGAGAGGAAAGCACCGGCTTTCAATCCTTTCGTCAGCATATCAAGATCGAATTTCAAACCGATATTGGTCTGGCTGCGTGTATAGCGTTCGTCTGTATATCCTCCGTACATGGTTTCCGCATAAGCATTCATCGGCTGCCGGAGACTTGCACCGAATAAAGGAATCCCGTCCGAACTGCCTGCCAGTCCGGTTTCTTCCGGTGACATTGTCAGCGGGTATTCATTCGGACGATGAGTAGACAAGGCCGTAAATACCTGTCCGCAGTCCAGTTGCCCCCATTTACGCATTTCCATACGTCCGGCCACGTCTGCAGATATAGTCAGGAAATCCGTTACGTTGAAGTCGAGGTTTCCGCGAAGCGTCAGGCGGTTCAGTTGCGGAGTATAGCCAACATCTTCAAATCCGCTCCCTCCTACATATCCGGCAATCAGCGCATAACGCACCCTGTCAGTACCACCCGTCATATCGAATGAAACTTTCCGGTAATTAGCATTCTGGTTCAATAGCTGGTCGGCCAGATCGACGTTCGGGTAGAGCAGGTCATTGGCTCCTTTGGAGTTCTTATATCCTTCCAGTTGTTTTTGGTTATAGTAAGGAGTCATCCCGTCATTGGCACGCGCTTCATTATACAGATTAGCATACTGATAGGAATTCAAGAAATCCGGTGTACGTGTCATCTGCACCACTCCTACTTCGGCAGTGGCATTATAAATACGGCGGTTGGCCTTTCCTCTGCGGGTAGTCACCCACAGCACCCCATTCGCCGCACGTGCTCCGTAGAGAATCTTGGCAGTGGCATCTTTCAGCAACTCGATACGTTCGATTTCTTCAGGAATCAAATCCGCTGCCGGACGCTCCACACCGTCGATAATAACGATAGCCGTATTCTCCGACATACCATGCTGGCCACGGATAAATAAATCAGGCGTATTATTTCCCAATCCGCTGACCGTAGAACGGACCTGTAAACCTAACATTTTACCTTGCAGCATATTCGTCAGAGTCAAATCCGGAAACGTTCCGAACTGTCCGTTCTCCAGTACGCTCGTTGCACCTACTTCATTTCCTTTATATGTCTTTCCGCCATCGGCTCTGTTCACCAGCGATTCTTCAGTCAGGAACAGGGGCTCCTTTTTCAGAACAATCTTTTCAGGAACCACATTGCCGCCCGACAGTTTATACACCTTATCCTCGTATCCCAAAGCTTCGACCATGACGGTTGCGTCATTCTCCACTTTCGTCTGAAAACGTCCCTTTGCATCTGTATATAGAACGACTGCACCTTCTCCACAAATGATAGAAACATTCTTCAACGGGCTACCTTTCTCGTCGGTAACAATAGAAACTATTTCCACCAGAGGCTTCTTCGCCGACTTTCTCTTTGATTTATTCTGCGCGAAAGTCAGATTAGAGCCAACGATAAGGACAAATATCAGCCCTATCAGTCTTATATATCTATTATTGTTTCTCATATACTTTTCTTTATTTTAGGTATCACCATCCGGGGTTCTGTTGAAGATTATCCAAAGCCGCCACTTCATCCATCGGTAGCGGATACCAATAATTACGCTTGTTAAACGTCCGCACAGCTGTCCTCACCGGAACATACTCATAAGTGAAGTCGGTCAACTTATAAGTACAGGCTTTTTCCACTTTCAACTGGTCGGGAGTATAAGAATGGTTGATCGGGGTGGCTTTAACGCCCATAATCGGATATTCACCCTTAAACAAGTCTTCAGCAATCATCCAACGGCGGATATCGTACCAGCGGTGTCCTTCAAACATCAATTCCACACTACGTTCCCGGCGATAAGCTTCTCTAAAGTCCACTCCATCCGGCAGTTCACCGATTCCGGCTCTTACGCGGATTTTATTCAATGCCTGACGGGCCGACATCGTACAACCTGTTACGACTGCATCCGGATCACCTGTCGCTTCAAAAGAAGCCTCTGCCATATCCAGGTAAACCTGTGAAACGCGAATGTACACAGCCACCAGACGATATAATTGGAAACCTGCTTCGCCAAACAAAGGCACACTTGCTTCCGGCCAGATAAACTTCTTACACATATATCCGGTCTGTTGGGAACCTCTCGTAAACTGGTTGGTAGAAATAAAGTTCTCGGAGTAACCACCCGAATAAGTGGTCAGATAATAGGGAACACCCTGTAAATTCTTTCCCCATTGCTCACCAGGCACAAGGATATTATTAGTGAAGCGAGGGTCTCTGTCCGAGTAAGGATTGGTAGTTTTTACCGCATCATAACCGGAACGCGGATCGGTGATCGGATAGTACTTGCCATCAGCTCCCATGCGTTCGTACATATCTACCGCATTTTGTGTCGGAGCATTATAAGGAGTACCTTCGGCACCGGTCTTGTTATCATAAGGTTGCGTCAGCCACTGCGCTCTCACGAAAGCCGACCAGTTGCCGGTATGCCAGCGCAGGAACCATAAGTATTCCGGCTGTGCATATTGGTTGGAATTAGGCATCAACTGAATACTACGATATTCGTCATGATTCATCAGACGATAATATTCGTGGCTTTCGATGGCGTTGATCGCTTTCTGCGCACTACGGGCAGCCTCGGCAGCCATTTCTTTTCCATATCCTTTGTTTTCGATTGTATTCAGATCGTTCTGCATCAAAGGACTGGCCGCATAAAGTTGTGTCATCGCTTTTAACGCCATAGCGGCTACCCTGTCGGGACGTCCGTGTTCTACATCCGACCAACCGGTAGGCAGGTATTCAATCGCTTTATCCAAGTCGGTCTGCATCCATGCATTAGATTCCTGATAAGTTTTACGAGGGAAATCAAAATTATCCGATGCTCCCCAGAGCTGATCGAAGATAGGCATACCGCCATATCGCTTGATGATTTCAAAATAGAAGTAGGCACGCAGGAAGTGAGCTTGTCCCAGAAGTTTCTTCTTCTGGTCGTCTGTGATGGATTTCACCTGATCGGCTCCGTTAATCACACGGTTCACGATGCGAAGCCCGGTATAGGCACGCGAAATAGCGCTTTTGAAATTCTTTGCGTCACTTTTACTTCCTATTTCGAAACGTGTGCTGGCATTCTCCAGCCAGTTGCCCGCATTGACAAACTTCGACGGGTCATCATCGCGGACAGATGCATATTCATCCGACAAATTGCCCACTGTTACATACGTATTCGAATAAGAATTGATACCGTATGTATAGATCAATATATCATCATTCAGAAAGATGCGGTCCATGAAACCCAGCAAACTGTTATAGTCTTTATAAACATCATCTTCGGAAAGTCCGTCATCCGGGGAGCGGTCCAGGTAGTCCTCGCAACTTCCCATAAACAACCCCAGCATAATGATCCATATCCAATTCAACTTATGTCTTCTCATATCAGTAAATTTAAAGTGTCTCATAATCCTAATCTAAAACCAATATTATAACGTCTCACCATCGGATACACATTCTGTCCCGAATGCTCGGGGTCACGACGTGAATCTCCTTTCGAGAATGTCAGCAGATTGGTACCGTTGACATATATCTGCAGCTTTGTCAGATGCACGGGTTGTAACCAGCGTTTCGGAATTTCGTAATTCACTTCCAGGTTCTTCAGACGAAGATAGGCATGGTTGGTATACGTATAGGTACTGCCCACCGAGTTGTAGTTTCTCTGTACATGAATACTGGGGCGAACCGTTCCGCTCTGAATCGGGGCATCGGCTGTCCATGTGTTCAATGTATTGGGTTGAGCCTTGATATTGCCTGCGGGGAAATCCCATAAATAGGAAGCTATCGCTTCTTTATAAACATCCATAGCACTGTACCACAACATATTGAATCCAAATCCTTTGTAAGAACCTCCCAGCGTAAATCCGAGGGTAGTAACCGGATAGTTCAGGTCTTTCATCGGAACCATATCCTTGGCGTCAATCATACCGTCTCCGTTATAGTCCATGTAATATAAGTCTCCGGCAATCAGTGTGTTGTGTGCACCATTGGCAATGGTGGACTGTGCCGAGTTATAAATATCATCCAATGATTGGAAATTTCCTGTTGCCAGATATTTGTTCACGTATCCAATCGACTTTCCGGCTTGTTTCAGATACTCGCTCTGATTCTTCGGGTCGTCAATAAAGACGATACGGTTCTCGCTGGTGGCAAAATTAAACTTTGCATAGTAATTGAACTTTCCGATATGGTCGTTCCAGGCAATATCCAATTCGAGACCATGATTTTTCGTCTTACCCAGATTCACCTGCGGGAAAGCGATACCACTGTCCGCCCAAGACGGAATTGTATTACGCGTCATCAGAATGTTATTACGCTTTTCATCGAATAAATCCAACGTAAAGTTCAGCTTGCCCCACAAACCTATCTCGATACCGATATTCTGTTTAACGGATTCTTCCCAGGTAGCATCCGGGTCGGCCAGCTTGCCTTCTTTATACAAAGGTCCCCAATTACTGGTCTGGTATTTACCGAACTGTGTATTTTCGGAGAGTTGCTCGAATTTCTGAATATAGTTGAAACGGGTAGCACCTTTATCATTACCCACCACACCATACGAATAACGTACTTTCAGGTTGGTCAGTATTCCTTTGGTCCATTTCTTCACCCAAGGCTCTTCACTGATACGCCAACCGATAGAAGCGGACGGGAAAAAACCGAAACGGTGTCCCGGAGCAAATTTTTCCGAGCCGGTATAAGCACCGTTAAACTCGGCCAGGTAACGTTCTTTGAAGTTGTAAGTCACACGACCCACCCAGTCTTCTTCATAAGCCGGGAAGTTCATGACGGCCACATTATCACTAGTCGATTCGTTCATCTTACGGTTGAACACAAACAAGGCACTTACATCATGGTCGCCAAACTGACGGTTGTAATTCAATGCCACTTCATAATACAATTTACGTCCGTAAGCCTTGAATCCGTCATAAGCACCACCGACAGGTAAATCTCCAGGGGCGTTTTCATCCGGATAGCGTTTCTCCGTATAATTATAAGTAATGGTTCCATCGGGATTGTAAATAGGGTTAGCATAATCATACACACGATTGATACGGATATGCGTACGTTGAGCAACCAAATCATCTTTACCCAGAATCTTACCCGGCATAATCTGGGTACTCCATGATGAAGAAGTGGTATAAGACAAGGATGCTTTCAATGATAATCCTTTAGTGACAAAGTCCAGTTTCTGATTCAGGATCACGTCATAGAAACCTTGGTGTTGCTTAATGTTACGACTCCCCCCTTCTGTCATCAGACAGACAATATTCTGATCGGAGCTTAACCCGTCTCCCCATATTCCATTGCTGTATTTAATCGGAAACTCATTACTCGGAGCTGTGAAGAACGTTCCGAAAAAGCGTTCATCCGGAGAATCGACATTCTCATAATAGGACGGTTGATTCTGATAACCCATCTTACCGGCCACATTGAATGACAGTTTGGTAGTATTCGTTATATTGAAGTCGAAATTACTACGCCAGTTATAGCGGCGATAGGAGAAAGAAGGATCAAATTCCTCCTGTTTGGTCGTATTAAAGATATCGCCGTCATGCAGATAACCCAAAGAAACGAAATAACTCATTTTCTTCGTACCACCCCGCACATTCAGGTTGTAGTTCTGCTCGTAACCTACATTCTTTACCATTTCTTTCCACCAGTCCACTTGCGGGAAAGCGTCATTGTAAGGGCCATAGTTTCCGGTAGCATACGCATTTTCCCATGCGGCAATAGTAGATTCGGGAACCAGTGCCCCCCAGTTGGCATCATTCGCCTGGGCTCTGTTATACTGTTTCATGGAAGTCACATAGTCCGACCATTCGGGAGCGGCAGACGGTTGTTTGAAACCAAAGTTGGCAGTGAATGAAATCTCCGGTTTCTGTTCCAGTCCCCGCTTGGTGGTAAGCAAGATAACGCCGTTCGCACCTTTCACACCGTAAACAGCAGTGGCCGAAGCATCTTTCAATACAGAGATGGATTCTATTTCGTTCACATCGACATCATTGAAATCGCGCTCGATACCGTCCACCAACACAAGCGGAGCAGCTTCTCCCCAAGTAGACTTACCGCGAATCAACAAAGAGGCCTTGTCGGCTCCCGGCTTCGAAGTAGAGTTGATGGCAACCACACCGGGCATCTGACCTTGCAAAGCTTCGGACACGGAGTTCACGCTACCTACCTTTAACAAGTCGTCCCCCTTTGCCGTAGCAATGGAACCCACACTGGATACCTTTTTCTGAACACCATATCCTACCACTACAACTTCCTCCAGTGTCTCCGCATCCTCTCCCAAAGAGATGACTCCCAACGTTGTCTTATTCTTTAAATCCAGTTCCAGAGTTTTATAGCCCACATAAGAAATGACAAGTATGTCTCCTTTCGATGCTTTCACGGAAAAATTACCGTCAAAATCAGTAATCGTACCGCTGCCTGTACCCTTCACGCGAACGCTGACACCAATCATCGGTTCGCCGGATACTGCATCCTTCACTTGTCCCTTCCAATAGATTTGTTGTGCATGCACACTCAATGTACAAAGCAAAAAGCAACAAAGACAGAAGAAAGAAAAATAAAGTCTGTTCCTTTTCATAAACATTATTTTTAACTGTTAACAAATTCTTTATCTCATAGCACAAATTAAGCGGGAAAATCTTCAAATGAAAGGGAAGAATCTCCTTAAAACCCGTACAAATGTGCAAAATAGATTTCTCTACTACATTTCTGAACAAATCACTTCCACATTGGCTTTATGACGTGTTCTTTATCTACGGTGATGCTGTATAAGCCGTCATTTCCTTTCTCCAGGATGAGCGGAACAATACGTGTTTTACGAGGCTGCACGGTAGAATCCGAACGATGGACATGATAGACATAATAGTATTTTCCATCCAGCCCTTTAAACACATCTCCATGTCCCGATCCGTTTTCTCCTACCAGGCTACGATGAATGATCGGACTGTTCGGATGCTTCTTCCACGGACCGAAAGGAGAAGTAGCAGTAGCATAGCCCACCGCATAGTCAATATTCATAAAATGATTGGCGGAATAGAACAAGTAATACACCCCGTCCCACTTCATTACCGTCGGTCCTTCCATCACCGGTGAGGACTTGTAGTTTGGAGTCTTTTCCCAAGGCTCCGTGCAGTCCATACATTGTTTCAACGTTTCCGGTTTGATGCTTCCCTTCTTCATGTCAAACTCGGCTACCCAAAGGTAATTTCCTTTATTAAAGCGGACATGATACAGGTAGTATTTCCCATCATCATCCTTAAACAGAAAGGAGTCGATATTTTTGGCGGAAGCGTCTATCGGTCTGACTTCTTTCTGCCGGAAAGGACCGAATACCGATTTTGAAGAAGCAATCACCGTTTGCTCATTGGCGGTATAAGTGAAATAATAGGTTCCTTTTTCCTTAAAATATTGAGGTGCCCAGAACCCTTTTTCGCCATACGTGCGGTCACCTTTCCGAAGAATCAGTTGCAGGGAACTACCGTTGGGCACTGTCCAATGCTCCAAATCGGTCGATTCGAGAATGGAAAAGCCCAGCGGTTCCTGGTTGCGCGTACCGGTGAGGTAATACTTTCCGTTCTCTACAAAGATAGTAGGGTCGGCAAAAGATATTTCTTTCCAATCGTCAGCCTGCAGTTGGGAGACGGACATCAATGTCGCTCCCAAAGCAAGTGTCATTCGTAAGAGGATTTTATTGAATGTATTCATCAGTCTATAATTATTATGCTATTTCCTGTTAATTCAGTTCCCATGCCAAACGGGGTTGTTCACCGTCAAGGTTCCATATAGAATTATCCCAGTCGAGGGTACGAACGGCTTCCATCAAGTTACTGATCGTAGTCAGACCGTTGTAACGATCTACCGTAGTGATAGTACCCACGTTTACGCTGGCCTGGTCAGGCAGTGCGGGATTACCAGAGAAAACACATTCCATCATAGGATTAGCGTAACAGGAATAAGCTACATTCTGGCTATACCGTCCGCACACCTTACCCGATTTTGGCGCGGCTTGAGAGAATAAATATGTATTCCATGCCACACAGTGATGAACGGTAATGCCGCTCCCGGTAGTATTGTTGGCATTACCCATGATACCTCCCACCTGATTTTGTGCCGATACATCGCAATCGCTCCAACAGTAGGATATGGCAGAAGTAGTAGAAGCACCGGACATCGGTTGTACCCATCCGGCAATACCACCGCCCGGATTAGCTACCACCATGGGAACCGCTTTCATCACTCCGTGTGAATAGCAGTGGGAAATAGTACTTCCAAGCAACCGGCTGGCAATACCGCCGACGCATGACCGGGTAGTGATATCACCTATATGATAACACTGTTCTATAGCAGCTCCCTCACGCACTTCACCGCAGATACCACCTGCCGACCACAAAGCGGTAATCTTCGTCTCCGAACCACATTGATAAATCTTACTTTCTGCTCCGTGAAGTCGTCCGCAGATACCGCCTGCCTGACCGTCATCCCATGCATTGTTTCCCGAAGTTAAATTGATAGTGCCCGATACCCGAACATTTTCCACTATACCCGCACCGGAAACGTTACCTGCCTGCCCGGCTACAATACCCGCAAGCTTCTTATCAGCGGTAACTTGCGCGTTCGTAAACGTCACATTGGCACACCGTCCTGTCAACATACCGAAGAAGCCCTGATAACCGGATGAAGAAGATGTAATTTTCAGATTATTGATAACGTGTCCGCAGCCGTCGAAATCCACAGGTCTGACAGCAGTGGCTTCCACCGGAGTCCAGTCCGTCCCTTGCAGGTCGATGTCCGCACCCAGACGTACGTAAGTAGTCTGTCCGTCTTTGAGATATTCACCGAGCTTGGCCAAGTCTTTGGGCGCAGTAATGATATATGGATTACCGATACCACCCTGTTTTTGTTGCAGATAGAAAGTCATGGTACTCTTCTCTTCGTTGACGGCAAGATCGTCAGACTTCAGTTTCAGACCGAGCACGTATTTCTTGGTGTTGTCCAGTGTAGTAAGATCATGGAAACGCAGACCGACAGCATGCAACACATCGTCACCTTTGAAGTCGAGACTGTTGGCATCCAGATCATAGTTAGCCGCAGGCAATAGTGTGTATTCCTCGCCAAACGAGTGGGCATCGACTACTGCAAATTCCGCTTTCGCTTCCTTTTCGCAATGGCTTTTCTCTACCATAATGGTATATTCATATTCAGGCTCATCCAGATATAGGTCATACTTGCCAGTCTGATTAAGTGACAAAGTGATACCGGAATAAGTAACTTCCGCCTTTTCCGGCTGCGTCAAATCCATAACTTCACCACAGGAAACCAATGAAAACGCCATCAACGACGCTGCAATAGGAATATATCTTTTCATAATTCAATTCTTTTTTAATGATTAAAAAACAGGGATTACCATACCAACATTGTCACCTGACAACCACACTTTTCCACCATCTATCCGAACTACTTCCATCTCCATCTCTTCTTTGAGGAAAGAAACTCCCCGGAATGAGAATGCCGCCCTTATTTTCTGACCGACAGTTGCAGGTTTCCCGGTAAACTTCACATGAATGTATTTGCTTTGATCCGAATTCTGCAAACGATAAGTCAGGCGCTTGGAATTGATTGCAGCCTGAACCTGTTCCTGCTCCGCAAAAGTACAAACTCCATCCAGACTATAAAATCCTATTTCGGTATATCCCGTTATATCCTTTCTATCAACCCCGTTTTCAGCATAATCCGTTTCTGCGCAAGAGGCGAAAACCAACAGGCATGCCAATAATACATATATTACTTTCATAAGCGAATAAATTTAAGATAATTACTTTCTAATGGTTGCCGACAATGTTTCTACCGATCCATCCTTATAAGTCACTTCGGCCGTAAGCACTTGTCCGTTCAGGTTCTTATTCACTATATCGATTTCCCGTCCATCCACTTTCAACTTGTAAGAAGCGGCATCAGCCGGCAAATTCAACAGTTGTACCAACGCATATCCATCCACTTGCTGATATTTCAACAGAGGAAACTCTCCCGTCACAAGCTTAGTTTTGACATCATCTTCCCACAACACACTGTCATCCGACTTCAGCAACGCTACATGATATGTTGTGCCGGGAACAAGATTTTCAACCAGTGTATAATCGCTTTCCGAATCAAGCGGCTGACGTACTACCTCTGTCCCGTTCTTGTCTGTCACCGACAACACTCCCGTCTTATCAGCTCCGTTACCCCAACTAATAAATAACTCCTGTTGCCCTTCGACAAGACTGGAAATTGCCAGCCCATTTTGAGCAGCGATGAAATCAGGATATAATAATGGATTAGGATTGTAGAATCCGTTTGCATCCAACCCTAAATAACGGGAAAAATAAATTCCTCCAAGCTCCCACATTTCAGTCTTCGCATCATAAACTGCTCTCGCCCCACCGGGAACAACGCTAAAACGCCCGGTAATGGCATACGTATCATATTTCTTGAATACCTCATAAAAAGTCTTATACCAATTCTTCGGATACCAGGAGTAACTCTCAAAAAGACTCTTGAACTCGGCAGCACTAACCGGTGTACCGGCATTCGCCTTTTCAGCTATCAGATTAAGATATTCGTAGATTTTCATTCCGGCTGTATAACCATTCTTGGTTCCCCATTCTCCCAACGCATCGGCCACATGAGGATTCAACGCACGCACCATAGAGAATTCCGTGCAAATCAGTTTTTTGGTTACACCGTACTTATTGCGGATGATCCGGAAATCATCTTCCGCCTGGTTGATTTTCAACGCGTGAACGTGCAAGTCAAGTCCCACCACATTAGGATTGTTATTGACCACAGAGACTACTGCAGGCACCGTTTCGCTCTTCGGCAACTCGGACACACGATTCAATGCCCCGGCATAAATATCAAATGTCCAGCCGTTCGCCTGCTTCCAAGTAGTCAGCCGATTGGCAAACTCATTCAGAAATGCCCGGTAATCTTCACCGTCGGCATGACAGAGGTCGGTATCCAATGCATTTTCCCACTCCGGTTCGTTACCCATAACCAAAATGTCAATATTCTGCGCCATCTGGTAAGTTTGCAGTAACACTTCCGTTGCCCGGAATATGTACTCCATCTCCTTCGTCCCTACTTTGGGAACCGTATCGGTATATAATTCAAAAGGTATTTTCAGGCTTAATATGAACTTCACGCGGTCGCCCAACGCTTTCTTGGCCTGGATAAATTTCAGTGTGGGAATATGTGTCTTGATGGCTTCTTCTTTCACGCCTACAATCTTCCCGTTTTCATTTTGAAGAAACAGAGTGGGGATATTGACAAACCCTCTCACCCAATTCACTTTCGACTGCTTCAGCATCTCTATTTCCGTAATCGGGTAGTCTATATTTTCATTATAGTTCGCCCCCAAATCCTGCGCCTTTGTTCCCATTGAACATAAGAACAGCAATACAAACATTAAAAAAGCTTTCATTTTCATATACATACTTCAAGGTTAATTGTCCGACATCGAACAGAACAAAGGTAGAGAAATAAATCTCGGTAGAATAGAACGATTGTTTTATCAACGGGATTTATGTTCAGAATAAACATTTGACCTTATTTTAATGGTTCTTCTTCTACTTCACTGCGATAATAACCATCCACTTCGGCAAAGAAATTCTGTTTCAGAGAATCGAGAAGTTCGGGGTGTTGGGCCGCCTCGTTCTGGTGTTGAGTCCGGTCGGCTTTTACATTGAACAATCCGTATTCACCCAGGTTGCCTAATTCATTTCCGGTCAGGTTGCGTTCGGAACCTTTATAAGGAGGCATCATGATCCAATCGCCCGAACGGTAAGCCATACGTCCCTGTGCTTCCAATACTACATCTTTGCGGGCAGTTGAAGCTTTTCCGAAGAAAGCATCGAGGTAATTCCGGCTATCCAGCCCTTCCGGCAAATCGGCATGTACCATTGAACCCAAAGAAGCAAGGATATCCACCTGGCAAACCAGCGCATCGGATACAACCGGCTGAATCTTTCCTTTCCAATAAACAAACAAAGGAATATGCGTACCGCCATCAAACAGACTGTACTTGCCTCCGCGAAGTCCTCCTGCAGGAAGATGATTGCCTGCCAACTCCGAAGCACCGTCTTTGTAACCGTCATTCAATACAGGACCGTTATCGCTGGAGAAGATAATCAGTGTGTTTTCCAACAATCCTTCTTTCTTCAGGTGAGCAAGCAATTCACCGACACACCAGTCCGCCTCAACGATAGCGTCACCACGAGGCCCCATGGTTGTTTTGCCCACAAAACGCTGGTGGGGAGCGCGGGGTACATGAGGTTCGTGCAGGCCGTAGTACAAGAAGAAGGGAACATCCTTGTGTTCGGTTACAAAATTCTTCACCTTATCTACAAAATAGTCGGCCATGTCCTCGTCTTTCCAACGGGCTTTCTGACCGCCTTTCATATAACCGATACGGGGTATTCCGTTTACTATGGAGTTATTGTGTCCGTGTGCCCACTGCATCTTCAACATCTCCGGGTGAGAGATGGCAGTCGGTTCTCCTTCAAAATTCTTCTCGTAACTTACTTCGATGGGATCAGCCGGATCGAGTCCCACGACATCACCGTTTTCCACGTAAACGGTCGGCACACGGTCATTGGTTGCCGCAATCAGGCAAGAGTAATCGAAACCGATTTCCCTGGCACCCGGTTTGACGGTTTCATTCCAGTTGACATCCCCGTCGCCCATACCCAAATGCCATTTTCCGATAGCTCCGGTCACATAACCACATTGCTGCATCATCTTTGGCAAAGTGAACTGATGCTCATTGATGATAAGAGGAGCATCGCCAGGCAGGATTTTTGCATCCTTATTTTTCCACGGATACATTCCGGTCATCAAGGCATAACGACTGGGAGTAGACGTCGCCGAAGTGGCATATCCATTCGTGAAGCAGACTCCTCCATGAGCCAGACTGTCGATATTCGGGGTATGAATGGTAGTCGATCCATAAGCGCTGACATCGCCAAATCCCAGATCATCGGCAAGAATCACAATTACATTCGGTTTTTCTTCTACTTGCTGCGAGGTACAACCTACCAAAGACAATGTAGGAACAAGATAGATTAATGTTTTCATCATATTATGCAGTTAATAACGATGCAAATTTAGCCACCGCTTATCTATTTATATAGAACAAATGTTTAATAATGGGGAGTCATGTCCATCCTGTACTTATTCCCCCGAAAAATACATCTTTTACCTCATGAAAACACCCAAAAGAAGTTGGCAGTTCTTCTTTGGGATATTATTGCAACTATTTGGTTCAATATCAAAAAACAGTCTCTATAAGATTATCTACCTTTGTTTCTATCAAAAACTCCTACGAATCACCGTCCGGAAAAGAAGAATTATCATCATACTATTTACTCAAAAAACACACTATCATGAAAAAACTCATTCATACTTTGGCACTACAAAGTATAAAAGTAAAACTCTTGGGACTATTACTCTTTTTAGCGGGAAACTTACAGGCCTGTTCCGATGAAGAAACCGCATCCATTCAAGTCAATGCAGATGTGCTCTACTTTAACGGTACGGGAGAGACGCAGGAACTGCAGATAGAATCTTCAGGGGAATGGACCGTCACAGTGGCCAAAGGGGGAGAATGGTGTCATTACAAGATGAAAGAAAATGCACCCTCTGTCCTGTCCGTATCCACAGACGCCAATCAAACCGGGAAAGAACGCCTGACCCGGTTAATCATCTCTTCCGGCTCCGCTGAAAAAAGAGTGGAAGTCTATCAGAGGGCAGCCTCATCCTCCACCACGCCCACTTATCCGCAAGTGGATTCAGATCTGCCTCTTTCTTCATTAACCGATGAACAGGGGAATATTCTGCCTGATTTCAGTAATATCGGCTATATGGGTAGCGAGCAGGAGATTCCCGATGTAAAAGTGGTAGAAACCATCGAAGCACCCGCAAACGGGGCAGATGCCACCCGGTTAATCCAGAATGCAATCGACAAAGTGGCTCAAATCACTTCCGCAACCAATGGTTTCAAAGGAGCCATCCTCCTGAAAAAAGGACGTTACAGCATTTCAGGAACGTTGAACATCCGATCATCGGGAATCGTACTTCGTGGTGAAGGAGAAGATTCTAAAACGGGAACCGTATTGATTGCCGCAGGAAAAGGACAAAGAACTCTCATTAAATTCGAGGGTACGGGTTCTTCTTCTCCCAGTAGTCCTTCTCTATTCAATATAAAGGATGATTACGTTCCGGTAGGCCAGTTCTGGGTGAGGGTTTTAAATCCGTCCTCTTTTCAGGTAGGGGATGAAGTGACCATCTATCGTCCCGGAACCGCCCAGTGGATCAGTGATCTGAAAATGAATCAGATTCCGGAAAGAACCACCGGAGACCCTATTGTACAATGGACTCCCGAAAGCTACAACCTAAGTTACGAACGCACCATCACTCATATTATAGATGATGCGCTGCACTTCGACAATCCCATCATGATGGCTATGGAAACCCCATATAATAAAGGTGCCGTATTCAAATCGAGCTTCAAAGGAAGAATCAACCGGTGTGGAGTTGAGAACATGCTGATAGAAAGCGAATATACGTCTGATACCGATGAAGACCACGGATGGGTTGCCATAGAATTTAATAAGATGGAGCAGAGCTGGGTGCGCAATATCACTTCCAGGTATTTCGGCAACGGACTGGTTAGTTTGAACTCCGGAACCCGTTATGTAACAGTGAAAGACTGCAAATGCCTGGATGCAAAATCCATCATTACCGGTGGAAGACGCTATTCTTACAATATGAATCAGGCACAACAGTGCTTAGTGATAGACTGTGAAGCCACCGAGGGACGCCATGACTGTGTTACGGGCAGCAAGGGAGTCGGTCCTAACGCATTTGTCAGAGTCAATATACGGAATGCACATGGGGACACAGGTCCTCACCAGCGTTGGAATGTAGGCACGCTCTATGACAACATCAACAGCGACGGTCCGATCAATATACAGGATCGCAGTAACTGGGGAACAGGACACGGTTGGGCCGGAGCCAATCAGGTACTCTGGAACTGCACCGCCAAAGAAGTATGTGTTCAGAATCCCTGGGTATCAGCGAAGAATTATAGTATAGGAACTAAAGGAACCAAACATGCAGGAGACTTTAAGAATCCGGTTCGTCCGGACGGTGTTTGGGTAAGAGCCAATGCCACCGTATCACCTGCCTCTCTTTTCGAAGCACAGCTGGAATTACGTAAACGGACGGGAAGACTTTATCATTAAAGAAGTTGCGCAAAAGAAGTTGACGCATTACCTGTCAATTACATACAACAATCCCCTTATTTCAACCCTGTCTTATCAATTAAAAGGGAGAAATAAGGGGATTTTCTTTAGAGGAGTTTCAACCTGTGAGATGTCTATTTACCGATTACCGCATCCCAAGTCGTTGCAAAACGGAAGTTACCGATGTTTCCTTTATAGTTCTTGCGATACCTGTAATAGATTGACTTCAGCCCGTTTTTCAGTTCATCTCCTTCGGCATTTGCAACCAGCCCATTTGCCGGTTCGCCCTGACTCAAATCCGGATTGACATACAAAACAGCCTGCTTCTTGTCGTAATCCACTTTCAGTACCAATAAATGCGTCTGATTATAATCGTAAGTTTCAGTACCCTCGGTACAATCCGTACGTACCGCCACACCGAATTTAATCTTGTCTTTCCCTTCACCGGCCACAAACACTTTGCCGCGCACAGCCCTGCTAAGCGGATTAATATCCAAGCCTGCAAAATCATAAAACTTAGTGGAACCCAGTTTCTCGAAATTGACCAGAAAAGCCAGATAATACGCACCACGGGCATACTCCTTATTACTTTTCGTCAACGGATAAACACTCACCCGGTTCAACTGCCCTTCGCCCGCCAGATTAATCGACGGTCCGCCCTCATTGTAACCTTTATAAGAAAGCGGCTCACCGATAACAGGCCCCTCTTCCACTTCCACCGCTTTCGCATTGAACGCACCATACCAGGTATTGAAACGCGGTGTATCCTGATCGCTCGTATAAACTCCCTTTTCCAACTGATCCCCGGGTTTATACCCTTTCAACAAATTATTCCTCAAGGATTGTGCATGCCCCATCAGAGCAACAGCAACCATGATTACCAATAAACATACTTTCTTCATCATTCGATATTTTATTTAGTTTGGATAAAACACTTATTTCTGATAATAAAGGTCGAAAACGATGGTAGCGTCGGCAGCATCATTGGAGCCATCCAGTTCATTGATCTGACGAATCAGCATAATACCTATCTTACCGTTCTTCGAACTCTTGAAAACAACTACGCCATTCAGATCGAACCGGTCTCTTCCCACAGACTCACCAGGCTTGATGCTCTGCACAGTGATACGGTCTATCTTCGAAGTTCCATCGAACAAAGCCGGAATCGCCGTTTCCGAAATTTCCGCCAACTGATCGTTTCTGACTAAATCTATAATGTTCTTCTCCTTTTCGATGCTTTCCTGAAGCACCAGGAATTTAGTCTGAATATCGGCATATCCCGGGAACATCGTGATAGCAGTCTCTTTATCCTTGGCATCATCTTTGGACGTTGTGAAAAGATTCGTCCCGTTACATCTGAAGTTCCTAAGATTATGAGCAATCTTATCGAAATTACCAAAAGCAAAAGCAGGACCGGAATAAGTGTTTGCAATCAAATCTATCTCCGAACGGCGTTTCTTGTTCTCGTCGGCATTTAATGTAGGATCGTCGTTCATGTAGCAGGCAGTCTGTATATCCAACTGGCCGGCATCGGTCACTGTCAACAGACAGCCGAAATCACGATTCTGCGCACTTCCCATCATTTGATTTTTGAACACCAGCACTTTGGCTCCGGGTTCGGGAGGCGTCACCTCTTCTTTCACCGTGCAAGTCACCGCATCAAACATCACCTCTTTCGCTTTGCCATTTATCGTATAAGCCACTATCAAAGAATAAGAGCCTACCGGCATATTCTCCGGAACGGTGAAAGTCAGATTTCCACTTGCCAGACTACTGTTGGTCATCGGAGTATCTTCGATAGTAAGCAGCTTACGCAGGCTGACTTTCGTTACCACCACATCTTCCCAGTTACTCATTCCCACCGTTACCGAAGCACCGGCTTTCAAACTACCCAGAGTGGCTTTTGCGGCATTCACGTCTGCAAACTCAAGTTCCTTTTCTTCGGGTTCCGGCTCCGGTTCCTGCACTTCAACAAACCGCTGATAGGTATATGTTTTCTCCGTTTCCGGACTGCCCGTATCATATCCGTAAGTGATCTCTACCGTATTGCCGTCCTCACTTAGTTTGAACCGATGCTTGTCTCCGCTCTGATAAATCAATACCGATTCATCCACCACACGATATTTGCCCTGCAAATCCACATGTTCGAGTGCCTCCGTCTCTATATTATAGGTACAGATGTACGAAGTGTGATCGGCATTGAAGGTCGCTACAAACTTCTGTGATGTGCTTTCGCGTGTCCAGATTCCCTCCAGCAGGTTATTTCCCAGGTTCTTGTCCCAGTCATCGTCCTTGTCGCAGGATACAAACAGGCAGGACGTAAGAGACAGTAATACATAAGACACCAGATGCAGTGTCCGATTAAAAAGAATGCTTTTTTTCATAATAATATGTTTTTCAATTCAACAAATTCTACGATGGTAAAAATAGGCACTTCCTTTCCAATCTATTTTCTAATATGCACCAAAGAATTGCAAATTCCTTTTCGCACTTATAATTTTCCGTCGAAACCTTATAAGAATCGTTCAACTATCTATCTGATAGGGAAAAGGGCACAAAATAATGGGAGTCTTTGGGAGGTATTTTGCTGTTTTTTGCTATTTTTGTTGCAAGTAAAAACACTCTTTCCTTAAAATCATCCACTTATGAAAAGACTTTTTTGTACATTGCTGCTTGCTATTTCCGTACAGTTTCTTTTTGCCAATCAGCCTTATCATTTCTCTCATTTGTCTGTCAAAGATGGATTATCCCAGCTGAACGTCACCTGTATCTATCAGGACAAATTAGGATATATATGGTTTGGTACACGCAACGGACTCAATAAATTCAACGGAAATTCCTTCGAGGTTTACTGGAACCATGCCGACGATCCGCACAGTATCAGTAGCAATATCATTAATTGCATGACGGAAGATGCAGAAGGCAACCTGTGGATAGGCACAGAAAACGGCCTGAACAGGCTCGACAAGAATAAGAACGAGTTTAAACGGTATCATATCAACCAGCAGGAAAACAAGGACAAGAACAAGATTACCTCACTTTGTCTTGACCAGCAGGGTACCTTATGGATAGGAGCCGCCTCCGAAGGACTGTTTGCCTACACTCCCCAAGGAGATTCCCTGAAAAACATCTCCACCAAAGAGCTGAAAGGAAATTGGGTAAATGACATTATTGAAAGGGACCACAAACTCTACATCGCCTCCTACAACAAAGGACTGCTTATCTACGATTTACAGCAACAGGCAGTAGTCCGTTCCTTCCAACAAAATTCCGAATCACTGCCTATTCCGTCGAACCGAATCAGAAAAGTGCACATCGACAGAAAAGGAAATATATGGCTGGGAAACGACACACACGGCGTCTATGTCATCAAACACGATCCGGCGGAAGTGGTGTGTTACAATACCCGGAACGGACTATCCAACAATAACGTCCGTTGCATCAACGAGTCTCCCTCGGGTGAAATATGGATAGGCACTTTCGACGGCCTGAACATCCTCAATCCGGTGACCAACCGGATACAAACCTATCGCTACGGCACACAGGGCACATTGAGTCATCATTCCATCTACAGCATTCTGTTCGACCGGATGCAAACCATCTGGATCGGAACGTATGCAGGAGGTATCAGCTACTATAACCCTTACGGACATCTCTTCGACTTTTACAGTCCCAGCTCGTCCCTAAACAAAACCTTGGGTATCTTAGGTCCTGCCATCGAACACGACGGGACTTTATACATCGGAGCCGAAGGAGGAGGATTGATTACTTTCGACCTCGAACAGCAGACTTTCCAGCAATACATACTCCCGCACAATCCCGGTGAGTCGATGCAAAGCGTCATTAAAACCGTCTATTACGACAAGAACCGGATTTTATGCGGAACGAGCATCGGGGAAATCTATGAATTCAACCTGCACAATCACCATTTCTCACTGATCTTTCAGAATAATGACCGGAATCCGATTTACCACATCAGTAAAAGCATTTCCGGAGAACTGATTGTAGGTTCTACAAGTCCGAAAGAGGGACTGATGTTTATTTCAGATACCCCATCGCTTCACGTGCAGACCGAATTTGCCGTAAAAGGCGAGGGCACTTTCCGTTTTGCCAGTGTCATCTGTGTATGCGAAATCAGTAACGATGTGTTTCTAATCGGCACTAAAGAGAAAGGCTTATTCTTTTATGACAAGATCAATCACTCCCTGCTTTCCTACAACCACACCAACGGACTAACTGCCAAACATATCAGCAGTATTCTAAAGGACCGTTCCGGCAGGATATGGATCAGCAGCATGGATGGCGGACTAAGTGAATTCAACATCACGACTGAGCAATTCACCACCTACAATGAGAAAAGCGGCTTGCAAAGCAATCAGGTTTGCAAAGTGGTGGAGGGAGCCGACAACAGTTTATGGATCAGCACGCTAAATGGCATTTCGAGATTAGACCTCCGTACCCGGAGCATCACCAATTACAACAAAGAAAGCGGAATACAGATACAGGAGTTTTCTCCCTGTGCAGGATTCCGCCTGTCCGACAACCGGATTTTCTTTGCCGGCAACAACGGTTTTACCCTGTTCAACCCCAATGATATCGTCACCAACCCCAACGTCCCTCCCATTATATTGGACAAACTATATATCAACAACAAACTGGTATGCCCCAACGACAAAGAAAATGTACTGCAGGAGAACATCTCCACCCAAAAGAAAATCGTACTCAATCATAATCAGACCAATATAACCATTGAATACTGTGCGCTGAACTATATCTTCAACAGCAAAAACGAATATTCCTACAAACTGGAAGGGTTCGACTCCGACTGGAACAAGGTCGGTAACCGACGCACTGCCTACTACACCAATATTCCGGCCGGAACTTACCACTTCATCGTGAAAGGCTCCAACAACGACGGAATCTGGAATGAACAGGGAGCCACACTGGAAATCGTTGTCCTGCCTCCCCTGTGGAAGACCTGGTGGGCTTACTTGATATACAGTGCCGTCGCCATTGCCCTGATCGCTTTCATCATCCGCTATTTTACGGAGAAGAAACGCCTGCAAAACAACATCAGGCTCAAACAGATGGAAGCGGAAGTGCACGAAGAGTTTTATCAGGAACGGAACCGTCTCTTCACCAACTTCTCGCATGAACTGCGTACTCCGTTGACCTTAATCATGGCTCCATTGGAGGAATTCGTAAGACGAACGGATTTGGTGGATGATGTCCACTACAAATCCCAGCTGATGCTGCGCAACGCGCAACGCCTGCTCCGTATCGTCAACAACCTGATGGACCTGCAAAAGAATGAAAGCGGAACCATGAAACTACAAGTTTCCGAGCATGACATCGTCAAGTTCACACACGAAGCGGTAAGCTCTTTCCAGGATCTGGCACTGTACCGGAACATCCATTTAAGGTTCAAACATGCCGTAGACGAGCAACCGGTGTGGTTCGACTGGAACCTGTTGGAGAAAGTTTATTTCAACTTCCTCTCCAATGCTTTCAAGAACGTACCGGACGGAGGTTCCATACGAGTGGAACTGAATGTGAAATCACTCTCCGAACTTGCTATCTTCGTGCCTGCCAGACTGAACAAGTATAAGGACCCGGAAATAAAATACCTCACCGTATCCATTCAGGACAACGGTGTCGGCATTGATCCCGACGAACTGGAGAAAATCTTCCGTCCTTTCTATCAGGTAGCACAAAACGAACATTCCAAATCGGGAACGGGTATCGGACTAAGTCTAAGCAAAGCCATTATAGAAATGCACCACGGAGTGGTATGGGCAGACAACGCTCCCGACTCCGGTGCAGTCTTCCAATTTGTCCTGCCTATCGACAAAAACAGTTTCGACCCGGAAACGATGGTAGAATCATCCTCCAACGAAACCGTATTATTTAATGTGGAACTTCCGGACACTGCTTTCGAAGCCGAGCATTCGGGCAAGAAGCAGGCCACGATTCTGATAGTAGAGGACAATCGCGACCTGAACAACTATATCTGTTCCTGTCTGGCGGATAAATACAACGTAATAGGAGTGACCAATGGTGAAGAAGCACTCGCCAAAGCCATCAACCTGCTGCCAAACCTGATTATCACCGACCTGATGATGCCGAAAATGAACGGTATCGAACTGATCCGGCAACTGAAGAAAGACATGAATACCAGCCATATCCCTATCATCATGGTCACTGCCAAGACGGGTACAAACGATATTAAGGAGGGATACGCCGCCGGAGCGGACGAGTACATCACCAAACCTTTCGACGCTTCGATATTGAAAGTCAGAGTGGACAACATCATCCAAAGCCGGGAAAGGCTGAAAGACCTGTACAGCAAAAACTTCTCGCTCGAATCCCTGGGAGTGGATATGACATCTGTGGACGAGAAATTTATGCAGAACTTGTATGCCACTTTGCAGCAGAACATTGCCAACTCCGACCTGAACCTGGATGCTTTCTGCAGAGAACTCGGTTTAAGTAAATCGAACCTCTACCGGAAAATAAAACAGATCACCGGATATTCGCCGAATGAATTTATCCGCAACTTCCGGTTGGAAACTGCTGCCAAGATGTTGAAAGAAACAGATATGACAATTACAGAAGTATATTGTGCGGTGGGTTATAACAGTCTGGCCTATTTCTCCAATTGCTTTAAGGCATTGTATGGCGTTTCACCAACCGAGTTCAAGAACAAAGCGGAGGGAAAATAACGCCTACTGTCATCCTTCAAAACGATTAAATGTTTGATTGTTGCACCGTAACAGATTATTATTTCATCGTTGTATCTAAGGTTTTTCAGTGCAGAGATTAAGGATTTTCAGTGCAGGAATTAGTGAGCTTTTATGCAGTCGGGTAGTCGTCCCGTTGTAAGGGGATAATAGTCACCTTATAGAATGATAAATATCACCTTATAAGATGACATTAGTCACTTTATAATATGACTATCTGTCTTTAGAAGGATGAGAAACTCTAAAGATACAAAATTAAACAGTAAAAAGCAAGAGGGAGACTGGAAATATTGCCTCATCGGCGGAACGGATGGATTGCATTTCCGCACGTTAGTTTGTAATATTCCACCATATGTTTGTAAAATGACGTATTTTTCAGGGAGTGTCCGTTTTTACAAGCATTAGAATAGCCTGTGTAATCGACTCTCGTCGGAACGTCCTATTTTTGAGTCAGAAAAACATCGTCGGAGTTTTATCTCTGCGATCGAAGTAGTTATCAGAAATAGAACAGAAATCTTTTATTTAACAATTTATTAAACTAATATTTATGAAACAGAAAGTAGCTTTCATGCTATTGGTTATTTCGTTCTGGTGTGCATCTGCTATTCAAGCACAGACGGGAAGCCAAATTACAGGTAAAGTTGTCGATGCCTCCGGGGAACTCGCAGGAGTCAGTGTGGTGGTAAAAGGAACAACAAATGGAGTGACTACAAACATGGACGGCGAATTCAAATTGGGAAACGTAAAATCCGGCGACGTTCTGAAATTCTCTTTTGTAGGTTATAAAACCCAGGAAGTGAAAGTGGGCAATAAGAAAAGATTCGATATTGTAATGGAAGAAGATGCCCAGACATTGGAAGAGGTAACTGTAGTGGCTGTGGGTTACGGTGACGTCAGAAGGCGGGACCTGACCGGTTCTATCGGCAAAGCTAATATAAGCGATATGACGAAAACCCCGGTAAACAATATCGCGGAGAGTCTGGGTGGCCGTATTGCCGGTGTACAGGTGACTTCTACCGACGGAGCTTTGGGGGATAACTTCAATATCGTCATCCGCGGAGCGGGTTCGCTGACGCAAAGCACGGCTCCTCTCTATGTAATAGATGGATTCCCGCAGGAAAGTTCCAGCATGAGCGCCCTCAATCCGAATGACATCGCATCTATCGACATCTTGAAAGATGCGTCCGCCACAGCTATTTACGGTTCGCGCGGTGCCAATGGTGTCGTTATCATCACTACCAAACAGGGACAGGCCAGCAAGGCGAAAGTAACTTATAACGGAAGCGTCAGCATAAGCAAAGTCAACAAAACGATGGATATGATGAGCGGTTATGATTTCGCTTTGTTACAACAGGAAATCATGTCGGCAGACGACTTCTCCAATTATTATCTGAAAAATGGCGTCACCCTGGAAGATTACAAAACTTTTAGAGATTATGACTGGCAGGATGAAATCTACCGTACAGCCGTCAGCCACAATCACTATGTGGGATTGAACGGCGGTAGCGACAAGATGAAATATTCGGCTTCGCTCTCTTACAGCAATCAGCAGGGTATTGTTATCAATACGGATTTGAGCCGTTATCAGGGACGTTTCAATTTCAGCCAGCAAATCAATAAGAAGATAAAGGTAAATGCGAATGCGAATTTCGCCAGTAACGTGCAGAACGGAGTCAGTCCGTCGGCACAGGCTTCGTCGATGTCTCATTCCTTATTATACAGTGTTTGGGGATACCGTCCGGTTTCTCCGTCGGGTTCCGACCTGTTGGCGGCCATGTATGATGAAGATGTGTCGATGAGCGATGACTATCGTTTCAATCCGGTACTTTCCGCACGGAATGAATACCGTCGCAACACGACTAATCACCTGCAAGCCAACTTAGGAGTGGAATGGGAAATTATCAAGAACCTGAAATTCAAGACTACCGCCGGATATACGGGACGGGACATCAAAAGAGAAGAGTTCAACGGCAGTCAGACCCGTACAGGTAACTCGCATCCTAAGAATACACAAAGCAAGGGTATCAATGCCAAGCTGACTCAACAGGAAACCAGAAATTACCTGAATGAGAATACGTTGACTTATCAGTTCAACAAGAACAAACACAGTTTCAACGCCCTGGCCGGTCTGACTTTCCAGAAATATTCCGACTATACGACCAGCATCACGCAGGATTACATCACGAACGAATCTTTCGGCATGGCTGGTATCGGTAAGAGTGAAGCTACTCCGACAACTACCGCATCGCTGGGCGACAATGCTATGATGTCTTACTTCACCCGTTTCAATTACAATTATAAATCAAAATATTACGCAAACTTTACCATACGTGCCGACGGCTCTTCCAAGTTTGCCAAGGATAATCGCTGGGGATACTTCCCGTCCGGTTCGCTGGCATGGACTTTTTCACGTGAGAGTTTTGTAAGCGGGAATCTTCCCTGGCTGTCAAACGGTAAATTACGCGCAAGCTGGGGTCTGACGGGTAACAACCGCATCGGAAATTATGATTATATGGCGCAGCTGATTACACACAGCGACTACTATAAATATCCGTGGGACAGCTCTTTCACTACCGGTTATGTACTGAATTCCATGGCCAACCCCAGCCTGAAATGGGAGACGACCGAACAGTTCGACCTCGGTATCGATCTGGGCTTCCTCAAAGGCCGCATCAACCTGACACTGGACTACTATATCAAAACGACCAAAGACCTGTTATTGAACGCGGAAGTTCCGGCAAGTTCGGGTTATGCCACAGCAACACTGAATATCGGTAAGCTGCGTAACAAAGGTTTTGAAATCACCCTGGAAAGCACCAATATCACAACGAAAGACTTCACATGGAGCTCTAACTTCAACATTGCATTCAACAATAATGAAATTATCGCCCTCAACTCCGGACAGAAAGAAATGCTTAGCTACGTCAGATGGGACAATGCCTACAACAATATGCCTGCTTATATCAGCCGCGTAGGTGAATCTGCCGGAAAACTGTATGGCTACATCTACGAGGGTACTTACAAGTACGACGATTTCAACCAGACCACTAATTCGGACGGCTCCATATCATACAAACTGAAAGACGGAATCCCCAGAATCTCCGACAGTGTGCAACCGGGTGACCCCAGATACAAGAAACTGTCCAACGACGGAACCAACAAAATCACCGACGACGACCGTACCATTATCGGCAACGGACAACCGAAACACACGGGAGGATTCACCAACAACTTTGTCTATAAGAACTGGGACTTGAACATCTTCCTGCAATGGAGCTATGGAAACGATATTCTGAATGCAAACAGAATGGTTTTCGAAAACCCGAGCAACCGGACCAATACGAATATGTTCGCCTCTTACAACAACCGCTGGAACGCAGCCAATCCTACCAGTGACATGCCGAGAGCGAAAGCTCTGGACGCCAAACATTACAGTTCTCTGTACGTGGAAGACGGCTCTTTCCTGAAGTTAAAGACCATCTCTTTAGGATACAACTTAGGAAGAAAAGCGCTCTACAAACTGGGTATTCAGGCAGCCAGAGTGTACTTCTCCGCTGAAAATATAGCCACCCTCTCGGGATATTCCGGTTCAGACCCGGAAGTTTCCGTCCGCAACAGCGTATTGACTCCCGGATTCGACTGGTCTTCCTGCCCGCGTTCATTCAATGCATCATTTGGCGTAAACATAACATTTTAAAGAGTATTCAACATGAAAAAGATATATCGCAATTTAAAGACCGCTGTACTGGCATTAGGATGTATGTCCTTACTACTGTCATCCTGTTCAGACTTCCTGGATAGAAACCCGCATGATTTCGTCTCTCCCGAAATCTTCTACAAAAATGAAAGTGACTGTATGATGGCACTGGCCGGAGTTTATTGGACACTGGCTACCGACCATGTATACGGTGAGAGGTACTCGAATATCCTATCCAATACCGACGACTTGAGTTATTATGCCCGCCTGAACCAAAGCGGTCAGGTTTATACCAACTCACACAATTCAAGTAATAATGATATTTACCAGACGTGGACCCAGCTCTATTCCGGCATCAACAACGCCAACGTATTATTGGACAATATCGATGCAGCCAACATTCCGGATGCAGCCGTGAAGAACCGCATTAAGGGGGAAGCCAAATTCCTGCGTGCCTACTACCACTTTCTGCTTGTACAGAGCTGGTATGAAGTACCCATCCGCACGGAAACCGTGACCGACATCAATAACAGTTCCCTTGCGGCAACTCCGCATGCAGAAGCCATTGACTGGATTATCAAGGAGATGGAAGACTGCATCGACCTGGTGGATGACTCCAAATACGATCTGTCTCCATCACACGTCAAAAAGACAACTGTTCAAGGCATATTGGCACGCGTCTGCTTATGGCGTGCCGGATCGCCCTCCAATGGCGGCAAGGAGTTTTATGAAAAAGCGGCCAAGTATGCCAAGGCTGTATATGACTCGCATAAGCACAAGCTATATCAGGGAGATATTTATGCGATCTGGAAAAACATTGCTTCCGACAAGTATGATACGGAATACAATGAAAGTATGTGGGAAGTGGAATTCATCGGTACCCGCGTGGATGGCAAGTTTACCTACTCACGCATAGGAAACACTATCGGAAACTGGCAAGAAAACACTTCTGCTACTGGTAAGGGATATGCCTACGGGTTCTATTGCGGTTCATTGATCTTATGGGATTTGTTCGAGAAAAACCCCGGTGACTTACGTCGCGACTTATCAATGGCTACTTACAAACTCAACACCAGCGACGCTGCGGTATACTGGAAAGATACGGAAATCGTGACACGCCGTTGCGGCAAATACCGCAGAGAATGGACCACTACTTCTCCTAAAGAGAAGAACAACGACCAGATCAACTATCCGGTGCTGCGTTATGCCGATGTGCTGCTCATGCTGGCCGAAGCCGAGAACGAAGCCGGTAAAGCTCCTACTGACCTGGCCTACGATGCAATCAATGAGGTGCGCGAACGTGCCGGAATCGATAAAGTGGAGAACCTGTCATACGCGGAATTCCAACAGGAAGTGCGCGACGAAAGAGCCCGTGAACTCTGTTTCGAAAGCCTGCGCAAGTACGACCTTATCCGCTGGGGAATTTATTATGATGCCGCTCATAACAAACTGACTGAAGCCACGAACGACAAACGGTGGACTACCAGCGGGTATTATAAAGCAGCTAAAGAATATGCAGCCAATACGGAAGAAAAGCATCAGTTCCTGCCTATTCCGATGAAAGAATTGGGAGTGAACTTACTTCTGAAACAAAATTCTTATTGGAGTAACACAGCAGAATAGTCTTATCTCCCGTTTTGAGAAACATTATACCCCCAATAGAAAAACCATGAAACAGCTATTAATTACAGTCCTTTTATCAGGAAGTTGCGGATTTCTTGCTGCACAGAAAACAGTTAAAACACCTGCCATATATAAACCTGTCCGTACCGAGATGTATAAAAAGGGATGGATAGACTTTAACAAGAACGGGGTGAAGGACATCTATGAAGATCCTTCAGCACCTGTCGATGCACGCATTGAGGATCTGCTCAAGCAGATGACGCTGGAAGAAAAGACCTGTCAGATGGTCACTCTGTATGGGTATAAGAGGGTATTAAAGGATGATCTGCCCACTCCCGAATGGAAGAACCAGTTGTGGAAAGATGGTATCGGAGCCATTGACGAGCACCTGAACGGATTTCAACAATGGGGACTTCCTCCATCGGACAATGAATATGTCTGGCCTGCTTCCCGTCATGCGTGGGCGTTGAATGAGGTGCAGCGGTTCTTTATAGAAGAAACCCGGTTGGGTATTCCTACCGATTTCACCAACGAAGGGATTCGTGGGGTAGAAAGTTACAAAGCAACGAACTTTCCTACTCAACTCGGATTAGGACATACCTGGAATCGGGAACTCATCCGCCAGGTCGGTGTTATCACCGGACGGGAAGCCCGTATGCTGGGGTATACCAATGTTTACGCACCCATACTCGATGTGGGGCGCGACCAGCGGTGGGGACGTTATGAAGAAGTGTACGGGGAGTCTCCTTATCTGGTAGCCGAACTAGGCATTGAAATGGTGCGGGGGATGCAGCAGGATTATCAGGTGGCTGCCACGGGAAAGCATTTCATCGCTTACAGTAACAACAAAGGCGGACGTGAAGGCATGTCCCGCGTTGATCCGCAGATGTCTCCGCGCGAGGTTGAGATGGTTCATGTTTATCCTTTCAAGCGGGTGATCCGTGAAGCGGGATTGCTGGGAGTGATGAGTTCTTACAATGATTATGACGGGTTTCCTATCCAAAGCAGCTATTACTGGCTGACTACCCGCCTGCGCGGAGAGATGGGATTTCGTGGATATGTTGTTTCCGACAGTGATGCTGTGGAGTATCTTTATACCAAACATAATACTGCCAAGGATATGAAAGAGGCGGTAAGGCAAAGCGTAGAAGCCGGATTAAATGTCCGTTGCACGTTCCGCTCTCCCGATTCTTATGTATTGCCGTTGAGGGAATTAGTAAAAGAGGGGGGATTGAGTGAGGAGGTCATCAATGACCGGGTACGGGATATTCTGCGTGTCAAGTTTCTAGTCGGACTGTTCGATCATCCGTATCAGACAGATTTGAAAGGGGCGGATGAAGAAGTGGAAAAAGCAGAAAACGAGGAAGTCGCCCTGCAAGCTTCCCGGGAATCGATCGTACTGCTGAAAAACGATCAAGATGTGTTGCCGCTGGATATTTCAGGTATCAAGAAGATAGCGGTTTGCGGACCGAATGCGGATGAATGTTCTTATGCATTGGGACATTATGGGCCGTTGGCGGTAGAGGTGACTTCCGTACTGAAAGGTATTCAAGAGAAGACGGACGGGAAAGCGGAAGTGCTTTATAGCAAAGGATGCGAACTGGTAGATGCGAACTGGCCGGAATCGGAATTGATTGATTTTCCGCTGACGGAAGAAGAGCAAAAGGAAATAGACAAAGCTGTCAGTCAGGCAAAAGAGGCGGATGTAGCGGTAGTTGTATTGGGAGGTGGACAGCGTACGTGCGGAGAGAACAAATCCCGCAGTAGTCTCGATCTGCCGGGGAGGCAACTCGACCTGTTGAAAGCAGTAGTGGCTACGGGCAAACCTGTCGTACTGGTGCTTATCAACGGAAGACCTTTGTCTATTAACTGGGCTGACAAGTTTGTTCCCGCCATTCTCGAAGCGTGGTATCCGGGAGCGAAAGGTGGAAAAGCGGTAGCCGATGTGCTTTTCGGAGATTATAATCCGGGTGGTAAACTAACTGTCACTTTCCCGAAAACGGTCGGACAAATTCCTTTCAATTTCCCGTGCAAACCATCTTCTCAAATTGATGGGGGGAAGAATCCGGGAATGGATGGCAATATGTCACGTGCCAACGGTGCATTGTATGCTTTCGGATATGGCTTGAGTTATACCTCTTTCGAATATGCCGACTTGAAAATAACTCCGGCAGTTATCACTCCTAATCAAAAGACGTATGTCACCTGCAAAGTGACGAATACAGGCAAACGGGCAGGAGATGAAGTAGTACAACTCTATGTGCGCGATGTGTTGAGCAGCGTCACTACGTACGAGAAGAACCTGGCCGGGTTTGAACGAATCCATCTGAAGCCAGGTGAAACAAAGGAAGTTTCTTTTCCCATTGACCGGAAGGCATTGGAGTTGCTGAACGCGGATATGCATTGGGTAGTAGAGCCCGGTGATTTCACACTGATGATAGGGGCTTCTTCTACGGATATTCGTCTGAACGGCACGTTAACGGTGGCTGACCGCATAAACGACTCTACTCCGCAAAGCAAGGAAAACGAATCTCCAATAAGTGCAAGTACGAATCAGGAAATGGTGAATAACGTGGTGGATAACGACCTTACCACTTTTTGGGAGGGAAACAAAGGGGATTACATCACCTTTGCCTTACAGAACGAAGCGAAAGTGGATGGCATTTCCATTGCCTTTCATCGGGACAACGGACTGGAAACCGATTTTGAAATACAGCTTTCCAGTGGTGGCGGACAGTTCCTGACGGTGTACTCCGGCACAGTGAAAGAGTATCATAAGCTGTTGAACTTTCCTTTCAAAGGAACTACTGCCAGCGACCTGCGTATCGTGTTAGGCAGTGACAGAGTGGGCATTACAGAAATCAAATTACCTCAAATTAAAAAATAAGATATATGAAAACCAGACTATTCCTCTTATTTATTATGTGTCTGTTTATTCTGCCGTCGGCATCAGCACAACAGAAAGAATATTCGTTGTGGTACAGTCAGCCTGCACCTAATGAAGGAGCTGAAAACATTGTAAAGAGTCGCGGATTCCCTTATGACAAATATTGGGAGAGATGGTCTTTACCCATAGGGAACGGATATATGGGGGCTTGCATATTCGGACGCACGGATACGGAGCGTATTCAGTTGACAGAAAAAACATTCGGCGTCAAAGGACCGTACAAGAAAGGGGGCATCGGCAACTTTGCGGAAATATATATAGAGGGTATTCACCATGACCAGCCATTGAACTACAAACGTTCACTGCGCCTCAATGACGCTATCTCCAGGGTAAACTACCAATACGAGGGTGTGAACTATACAAGGGAATATTTCGCCAACTACCCAAGCAATGTAATCGTCGTAAAGCTCAAAGCGGACCAACCCGGAAAAATTTCGTTCACTCTTCGTCCCGTGCTTCCTTACCTGCACGAATATAACGACGAAGGAACCGGACGTACAGGCAAGGTATCAGCGCAGAATGACTTGATTACCCTGACCGGAGATATACAGTTTTTCCGGCTTCCGTATGAAGCGCAGATTAAAGTAATTCCCAGCGGGGGACAGCTAAAAGCGATGAACGACGAATCGGGAAACAACGGAACCATCCGCATACAACAGGCTGACAGCGTAGTGTTACTGATTAATGCACAAACTGCTTATCAACTGAAAAGTTCGGTATTCACGGCATCTCCGGAAAATAAGTTTACCGGAAACGAGCATCCGCACCGTGCTGTCAGCCAATGCATACAGAAAGCGGCCGACAAAGGATATGAGGCATTGTGCAAAGAGCATATAGCCGATTACCAGTCTCTCTTCAGCCGGGTGGACTTGCGTCTTTGTAATGAGACTCCCGGTATACCGACTGACAGCCTGTTGCACGACTATCAGAGAGGAAAAGAAAGTTTATATATGGATGAATTATTGTTCCAGTACGGACGCTATTTATTAATCGCTTCGTCGAGAAAGGGTTCGTTACCACCCCACCTTCAGGGAGCATGGAGCCAGTATGAATATGCGCCCTGGTCTGGAGGCTACTGGCATAACATCAATATACAAATGAATTACTGGGCAGCCTTTAACACGAATCTGGCGGAAGTATTTATTCCTTATGTGGAATACAATGAAGCTTTCCGTCAATCGGCCAACGAGAAAGCGACAGGTTATATCAAAAAGAATAACCCTGATGCCTTATCGGCCATCCCCGAAGAAAACGGATGGACCATCGGAACGGGAGCAAACGCTTTCTCAATAGATAGCCCCGGCGGACATTCGGGACCTGGAACGGGAGGATTCACCACCAAATTATTCTGGGATTATTATGATTTCACCAGGGATGAGGATATACTGAAGAAACACTCTTATCCCGCCATGCTGGGTATGGCCAAATTTCTTTCGAAAACTCTGAAACCAACAGAGGAAGGATATTTACTGGCTGATCCGTCTTCTTCGCCTGAACAATATCATAACGGTACGACCTACCAGACGAAAGGTTGTGCATTCGATCAGGGAATGATTTGGGAGAGTTTTCATGATGTATTGAAAGCAGCGGATATCCTGAAAGAGGAGTCGCCTTTCCTCCGGACGATAAAAGAGCAGATTGGCAAACTGGATGCCATCCAAATTGGAGAATCGGGGCAGATAAAAGAATATCGTGAAGAAAAAAAGTATAGTGACATCGGAGATCCGCGCCATCGCCATATTTCGCATTTATGCGCACTCTATCCGGGTACGCTGATTAATGCGGAGACTCCTGAATGGTTGAAGGCGGCTACCGTAACTTTAAACAACCGGGGAGATAAATCGACAGGATGGGGTGTCGCCCATCGTTTAAACTTATGGGCACGGGTAAAAAACGGAGATATGGCGTACCAACGATACCAGCTGTTATTGAAGAAGTATATCCTTGAAAACCTGTGGAATATGCACCCGCCTTTCCAGATTGACGGAAACCTGGGAGGGACTGCCGGAGTAGCAGAAATGTTGATTCAAAGTCATGAAGGGTATATCAACCCTCTCCCCGCCCTGCCGGCTGCATGGAGAGACGGAAGTTATGAAGGTTTGGTAGCCCGGGGAAACTTTGTAGTTTCCGTTTTCTGGAAACAGGGGCTCATGACTCAAATGAATGTCTTATCCAGAGCGGGTGGCGAATGCGTCATTCAATACAAGGATATTGCCAATTTTACAATCAAAGACGCCAAAGGAAAGAAAGTGAAAACTATCCGGGAAAGTAAAAACCGGATCAGATTTACCACCCAAAAAGGAAATACCTATTACTTAAACCATTAATAAAAGATATGAGACTGAAAAAACAAATAGCTATTCTAGCACTGGGAGCAGGTTTCGCCGCCTGCACTCCCCAACCGGCAACCAACCTCATTGAAGATAACATGGAGTTTGCACAGCAACAGCTCCGGTTTGCTTTTGATGAGATAGATTATGCCATCGTCAATGAGTCACCCGAAAGCCGCGCGAAACGGGAAAAGAACGGTTGGGGAGAACTGACCAACCCCCGCAATTCGGAACCGGACGGGACACTGAACCTGGTGCCGTCCAAAGACTGGACAAGCGGATTCTTTCCGGGAGAACTTTGGTTCCTTTACGAATATACCCAAAACAATTTCTGGAAAAAGAAAGCCCAGCAACATACTGATATATTAGAGAAGGAAAAGATGAACGGAAGTACTCACGACATGGGTTTTAAAGTCTATTGCAGCTTTGGCAACGGATACCGTCTGACGCAAGATGAACACTATAAGGAGGTCTTGCTGCAATCAGCACGCACGCTCGCTACACGCTTCAAACCGGCGGCAGGGATTATCCGGTCGTGGGATCATAGTACGGCCAAATGGGCATGTCCGGTGATTATTGATAATATGATGAACCTTGAACTGCTGTTCTGGGCTACTAAGGAGAGCAAAGACTCTACGTTTTACCGGATAGCGGTCGACCATGCAAGAACTACGATGAAGCATCATTTCCGGCCTGATTTCAGCAGTTATCATGTGATAGATTATGATACAATTACAGGGCAGGTATTAAAAAAGAATACTCATCAGGGCTTTGCCGATGAATCTGCCTGGTCACGCGGACAGGCATGGGCGCTCTACGGATATACGATGTGCTATCGCGAAACCCGGTTACCGGAGTTTTTGGAGCAGGCTCAAAACATAGAGAAGTATCTCTTTACTCATCCCAATATGCCGGAGGATCTTATTCCTTACTGGGATTTCGATGCGCCTGGCATACCCGACGAGCCACGTGATGTTTCAGCGGCTACGGTCATCGCTTCGGCACTTTATGAACTTAGCTTGTATGATCCTGAAAAGGGTGAACGCTACAGGAGCAATGCGGATAAGATCATAGAGAACCTGACGAAGCATTATCGCGCTACGCTAAAGAAAGACAACGGTTTCCTGTTATTGCATAGCACGGGGACCAAACCGACTAATACGGAAGTGGACGTACCTATTGTCTATGCCGACTATTATTTCATAGAAGCGTTGATGCGTAAAAACAAATTAGAAAAAACGGGTAAACTGTTTTAATCTTAAATCATATCGGTAAGAAAAACGGAGGATTTAATTGTTTAAACTAACGGATAAAAACATGAAGAAATCTGCTAAATTATGGATGGTCATTCTCTTCCTATTCACCGGAGCAGGAAGGGTAACTGCGCAAATTCCATCTACCAGAATATACGACGGAAAGAAACTGGCTAAGGTAAAAGCCCGTATGGAGTCGAAAGAATATACGTCTGCCATCACTAAATTGATGAATGAGGCGGACAAAGCCCTGAAAAGTAAACCTGTCTCCGTGATGGATAAAACGATGGTTGCGGGTAGCGGGGACAAACACGACTACGTTAGCATGGGACCTTACTGGTGGCCCGATCCGACGAAACCCGACGGTCTGCCTTATATCCGCAAAGACGGAGTACGCAACCCTAATGCAACCAGTGACTGTACGAACATCGGAAAGACAATTAATGATATATCGACTTTAGGAATCGCCTACTATTTCTCCGGCAATGAGAAATATGCAGCCAAAGCTGCTGAACTCACCCGTATCTGGTTTCTGAACCCTGAAACTCGCATGAATCCCAACATGAATTATGCACAAATGATTCCGGGACATAATGAGAACAAGGGCAGAGGATTCGGCATGATTGATGTTTATGCGTTTATCAATTTACTGGATGCAGTGGAGATGATGAATACTTCCACCGACTTTACAACAGCAGACCGTTCCGGTCTGAAAGATTGGTTTACCGATTATCTGGAATGGATTCGCACCAGTCCTGTAGCCGACGAGGCAAGGACATCTGAAAATAATCATGGAGTATCTTTCGACGTGCAACAAACGGTATATGCGCTCTTCACCGGAGATTCCGTCCTGGCACGGAAGACAATCAGTGAGTTTGCAAAGTTACGATTGTTCCCACAAATCGAACCCGACGGCAGACAGCTTAGAGAACTGGAACGCACCAACGGACTTAGTTACACAAACTACAATCTGGCTCTTATAATGGATATGTGTGCAATCGGCCATACATTAGGTATAGATGTCTACAACAGCACTTCCAAAGACGGGCGTTGCATCGCGAAAGCATTGAAGTATATGGCTTCTTTTATCGGAAAGCCACAAAGTGAGTTTCCATACCAGCAAAGCAGGGATTGGGAAAAAGAGTTGCAAACAAGTTGTTGGATATTGCACCGTGCTTCTTTCTATGACAATAAATCGGGTTGGGAGGAGATCTGCCAAAAATATCTGAAGCCATCCAGTACGGATAGAAGGCGATTGTTATATAGTTTAGAATAATTCAATAGGTATATTATAAATATTACACGACATTGGAATAGATTAAGATGTTTCTGAATAAGATATTACCAGATTCTGACAAGATTGGGTAATGTCTTATTTTTATAATGAGGAAAATTGTTACCTTTGTTATATCTTATATTTACAATAAGATCAAATCTAATTTTTCCTCTTATGAAAATAATTAAAGCTGCCCGCATCGTTACCCTCATTACCGGACTAGTAGTAGCCAGAGTGTTCTTTTCATCCCCTGTTTCTGCCCAGGACATTTCGGGAACCTGGCATGGAAAACTTTCCATTCCCACCGGTTCACTGACTATTGTATTCCATATCAGTCAAACAGGACAGGGAACTTATGTGACGACATTGGACAGCCCCGACCAGGGAGCTAACGGCATAAAGACGCAGACTACTTCTTTCAATGATTCTATATTGACAATCCAGATACCCATTATCCATGCCTCTTACAAAGGAAAATTGGATAGTAATCAAACAATCAGTGGGACGTTTACACAGGGAATGCCTATTCCGTTGAATTTGGAAAAGGGAGAAGCCAGCCGCCCCAAGCGCCCGCAGGAGCCTCAACCGCCTTTCCCCTACAAAAGCGAAGAGGTCATTGTGAGGAATGAGCAGGATGGCATCAACCTTGCCGGAACATTGACTCTTCCCCAAAAGGGAACTAAGTTTCCGGCAGTGGTTATGGTGACAGGGAGCGGTGCACAGAACCGGGATGAAGAAATCATGGGACACAAGCCTTTCCTCGTCATCGCCGATTATCTGACCCAGAACGGGATTGCCGTACTTAGATGTGATGATAGGGGAACTGCCGCTTCACAAGGTAATCATGCAACAGCTACCAATGAGGATTTTGCCACAGATACGGAGGCCGCTATCAATTATCTACGCAGCAGAAAAGAAATTAATGCGAAGAAAATCGGTATCATCGGACATAGTGCAGGTGGAATCATTGCATTCATCGTTGCAAAAAAAGATCCGTCGATCGCATTTGTTGTTTCATTGGCAGGAGCCGGTGTGAGAGGTGATAGTCTGATGTTGAAGCAGGCAGAGTTAATCTCTAAGTCTCAAGGAATGCCGGATGCCGTTTGGCAGGGGATGAAACCGTCTATCCGAAACAGATACGCCATACTGCAACAAACGGATAAAACTCCCGAAGAGTTACAGAAAGAATTGTATGCAGACGTTACCCAAACAATGTCTCCCGAACAATTGAAAGATTTAAATACCATCCAGCAGATATCTGCGCAAATCAGTTCGATGACTTCTCCGTGGTATCTGCATTTTATGCGATATGACCCGGCCGAAGACTTGAAGGAACTAAAATGTCCGGTTCTGGCACTGAACGGAGAAAAAGACATTCAAGTGGATGCCGCCATGAACCTGACCGCCATCCAAGAAAAAATCACTGGAAATGGAAATAAAAATGTAACTATCAAAGCCTATCCCAACTTAAACCATCTGTTTCAGACTTGCGAAAAAGGAACACTGGCAGAATACGGGCAACTGGAGGAAACCATCAGCCCGGAAGTTTTAAAGGATATCATGGAATGGATAAAGAAACAATAAGCCCATTTACGATATACCTTTCAGACGACATTTCTTAATATCACATCGTCATTCTTTCCAATTCTTGCAAATATTTGAAGAATTTGCAAGAATTGGAAAGAAAAACGTTATATTTGTAGGTCCCAATATAATATAAACAAGTGATAGTATGATTGAACTTCCACCTCAAATAAGTCAGAAAGAATATTTAAGTGTTCTTCTGACTGAACCGCTTGAAAAACTCAAAGCAATCATAGAAAAAAACAATGATAAGTATAGTTACTGGTCTGATGTAAAATATCAAAGGACTCCTGATGGAATATCCAATAAAGAATTGTGGTGCTACATAAAAGCATCACGAAAAGCAAAACGAATGATCGTATGGAAAAAGTATGGTATATCTATCAGTATAACCAATGCCATGCAACGAATGTGTCACGAGTTTGATATGAACTTCGGTGGTTCCTGGGGAAGTAGTTCAATCATCCCAGCAGAAAACAAAGAACAATATCTAATTAGTTCATTAATGGAAGAAGCCATATCTTCCAGCCAAATGGAAGGAGCCGCAACTACCAGAAAAGTAGCAAAGGAGATGTTGAGAAAAAGCCTTTCTCCACAAGACAAGTCTCAACAGATGATATTCAACAATTATCAGACCATACGCTTTATAACTCAACATATAAATACCCCGTTATCGTCTGGGCTATTACAACAAATTCATGTCTTAATGACCGAAAAGACATTAGAAAACCCAGCTGATGCCGGGAGATACAGAACGAATGACGAAGTAGTGGTGGAAGATGCCATATCACATGAAGTAGTACATACACCTCCTCCATATGAAGACATTCTTCCGTTTATTGAAGATTTATGTACATTCTTCAATGAAAACAATCCCAAAGTATTTATTCATCCGATCATCAGAGGCATTATCATTCATTTTATGATTGCCTATATGCATCCTTTTGTGGATGGAAACGGACGTACAGCAAGAGCTCTATTTTATTGGTATATGCTAAAAAGTGGCTACTGGTTGACTGAATACTTATCTATTTCAAGGGTTATTGCCAAATCAAAAAAGTCCTATGAAAATGCTTACTTATACACGGAAGCAGATGAGAAAGACATGGGATATTTCATAGCTTATAACCTTCGGGTGCTGGAGCTTGCCTTTAAAGAACTACAAACTTATATTAAACGTAAATTAGACCAGAAACATCAGGCATCTGTATTCTATAAATTAGATAATATCAACGAACGCCAGGCAGATATTCTTAGGCTTATTAATGATAACCCTAAAATATTATTCACTGTAAAAGAACTGCAGAACAGGTTCTCTGTCACTCATACTACTGCTAAAAATGATATTGACGGTCTTGTAGAAAGAAAACTGATAGATGAAATATCACTCAATAAAGTAAAGAAAGGGTATGTAAAAGGAGAAATGTTTGATGAAATTGTTAAATCAATTACTTAGTCTTTCCAATTCTTGCAAATATTTGAAGAATTTGCAAGAATTGGAAAGAGTCGATAATTAGGCATAGTTCATATATCATATGATGCCTCAAAATGTATTACCTGACGTTTACACTGATATTGTACAAATTGATTTAAATCAAAATCGTCCGGCCTGAACTCACCTTGAAAGATTTTGTTTTACCTTTGCAGCCGAAATAAAAAAGCGGCAGATAAAAAGGTAAAAAGCAACAGGTATTAGGTAAGTTTGGTATGAAGAAGAGTCTTATTGCATTGGCGTTCGGTACACTGGGATTGGGTATTGCCGAATTTGTGATGATGGGAATTTTGCCTGATGTGGCAAAAGATTTAGGTATTAGTATTCCTACCGCAGGGCATTTCATATCTGCTTATGCATTAGGCGTCTGCGTTGGTGCCCCTGTACTGACATTGGCCCGCAAATATCCATTAAAACATATTCTGTTGGTATTAGTTACCTTGATTATGATAGGTAACATCTGTGCGGCTATGGCTCCCAATTACTGGGTGTTACTCGCTGCCCGTTTCATCTCCGGCCTACCTCATGGCGCATACTTCGGAGTAGGATCTATTGTTGCCGAGAAACTGGCCGATAAAGGCAAAGGCTCGGAAGCCGTCTCCATCATGATTGCCGGAATGACCATTGCCAACCTATTCGGTGTACCTCTGGGAACTTCTTTAAGTACCATGCTTTCTTGGCGTGCCACTTTCCTACTGGTCGGTATCTGGGGAATTGTTATCATGTACTATATCTGGCGATGGGTTCCCCATGTAGAAGGTTTGCAGGACACCGGCTTTAAAGGGCAGTTCCGTTTTCTTAAAACTCCGGCTCCATGGTTGATTCTTGGTGCCACAGCCTTAGGAAACGGCGGTGTATTCTGTTGGTATAGCTACATCAATCCGCTGCTTACCAATGTGTCCGGCTTCTCTGTAGAAAGCATTACGCCTTTAATGATTCTTGCCGGTTTCGGTATGGTGATGGGAAACCTGATTAGCGGACGTCTCTCCGACCGTTACACTCCCGGAAAGGTGGGAACTGCCGCACAAGCACTTATCTGCGTGATGTTATTGCTTATCTTCTTTCTCTCTCCATACAAATGGGCAGCCGCCCTGTTAATGTGCCTTTGTACGGCAGGACTGTTTGCTGTATCCAGTCCGGAACAGATATTGATTATCCGTGTAGCAAAAGGAGGAGAAATGTTGGGAGCAGCCTGCGTACAGGTTGCGTTCAATCTCGGAAACGCCATCGGTGCCTATGTAGGCGGACTGGCTGTTAGTGGCGGATACCGTTATCCTGCCCTGACAGGTGTACCGTTTGCCTTGATCGGATTCACTTTGTTCTTGATTTTTTATAAGAAATACCAAGCAAAATACTAAAACTCTCTCAAAATACCTATCTTTGCAGTCAGATTATCTTTTAATTAAATAAAAACGAAATAGATAAATGGCATTGCAATGTGGTATTGTAGGACTACCGAACGTGGGTAAGTCGACTCTTTTCAACTGTTTGTCGAACGCAAAGGCACAAGCGGCAAACTTCCCTTTCTGTACAATTGAACCGAATGTAGGTGTAATTACCGTTCCTGACGAACGTCTGAACGCACTGGCAGAACTGGTACATCCCCAACGAATTGTTCCTACAACTGTAGAAATCGTAGATATCGCCGGACTGGTGAAAGGCGCAAGCAAAGGTGAAGGACTGGGAAACAAGTTCCTTGCCAATATCCGTGAAACAGATGCAATCATCCATGTGCTCCGTTGCTTCGACGACGACAACGTGACACACGTAGACGGAAGCATCAATCCTGTCCGCGACAAAGAAATCATCGATTTCGAACTTCAACTGAAAGACTTGGAAACGATTGAAAGCCGTATCCAGAAAGTACAGAAACAGGCACAGACGGGTGGAGACAAAACTGCAAAGTTGGCTTATGATGTACTCGTTCAATACAAAGATGCTTTGGAACAAGGTAAATCTGCACGTACAGTGACTTTCGAAACGAAAGACGAACAAAAGATTGCTCACGAACTGTTCCTGCTAACCAGCAAACCGGTGATGTACGTTTGCAACGTTGATGAAGCAAGTGCAGTAAACGGCAATAAATACGTAGATATGGTACGCGAAGCCGTGAAAGACGAGAATGCTGAAATTCTGGTGGTTGCAGCCAAAACAGAAGCGGACATTGCCGAACTGGAAACGTACGAAGACCGCCAGATGTTCCTTGCCGAAGTAGGCTTGGAAGAATCGGGCGTAGCACGTCTTATCAAATCAGCTTATAAGCTATTGAATCTTGAAACCTATTTCACAGCCGGTGTGCAAGAAGTACGCGCCTGGACTTACGAAAAGGGATGGAAAGCCCCTCAATGTGCTGGTGTTATCCATACTGACTTTGAAAAAGGCTTTATCCGTGCCGAAGTTATCAAATACGAGGACTATATTCAATACGGATCGGAAGCAGCAGTGAAAGAAGCCGGAAAGCTGGGCGTGGAAGGAAAAGAATATGTAGTGCAGGACGGAGACATCATGCATTTCCGTTTCAATGTGTGATTATCAATAATCACCAACGACTCATTAATTATTAATTCGCTAATAACATGAAGTATCTCATCGCAGGAACTGGAGGTGTAGGCGGCAGTATCGCAGGATTTTTGTCGCTGGCAGGCAAAGATGTAACCTGTATTGCCCGTGGTGCTCATTTGCAAGCAATACAAACGGATGGTTTAAAACTGAAGTCGGATTTAAAAGGCGAACATACGCTCCGGATTCCGGCAACTACCGCTGAAGAATTCAATGGAAAAGCGGATGTGATATTTGTATGCGTGAAAGGTTACTCGGTCGATTCTATTGTAGAACTCATTCAAAGAGCCGCTCACAAAGACACGGTTGTCATCCCCATACTGAATGTGTATGGAACAGGACCGCGGATACAGAAACTTGTCCCGGGAGTCACCGTTCTGGATGGTTGCATCTATATTGTGGGGTTTGTATCCGGCACAGGAGAAATCACCCAGATGGGGAAAATCTTCCGGTTGGTGTACGGCGCTCATCGCGGCACTATCGTCAAACCCGGATTACTGGAAGCCATCCAACAGGATTTGCAGGAAGCAGGTATCAAAGTAGACCTTTCACCGGATATCAACCGGGATACGTTTATCAAATGGTCGTTTATTTCGGCAATGGCTTTAACAGGGGCTTACTACGATGTCCCGATGGGTGAAGTCCAAAAACTGGGAAAGGTACGGGATACATTCATCGGACTCACTACAGAGAGCGCTGCTTTAGGAAAGAAGCTAGGTGTGGAATTCCCGGAAGATCCTGTTACTTACAACCTGAAAGTTATCGATAAACTGGATCCCGAAAGCACTGCTTCCATGCAGAAAGATCTGGCACGCGGACACGAATCCGAGATACAGGGACTGCTCTTCGATATGATTGCAGCAGCCGAAGAACAAGGTATTGACATACCGACCTACCGGATGGTTGCAGAGAAATTCAAAGAATAGCCACTAGAGAAAGAATGAAACCTATTAAATAAATAATACTACCAAGCCTATGTATTCACTTCTCAACATCAACTGGAACCCGAATCCCGAACTATTCAACCTGTTCGGTATTTCTATCCGTTATTACGGATTATTGTGGGCAGTAGGAATATTCTTTGCTTATGTTGTTGTTCACTACCAGTTCCGGGATAAAAAGATAGAAGAAAAGAAGTTTGATCCGCTTTTCTTTTACTGTTTCTTTGGTATTCTGATCGGTGCCCGCCTGGGACACTGTTTATTCTATGATCCGGGATACTATCTGTCACATTTCTGGGAAATGGTTCTTCCCATCAAGTTTATGCCGGACGGAAACTGGAAGTTTACCGGATACGAGGGATTAGCCAGTCATGGCGGCACACTGGGATTGATGATTTCGCTCTGGTTATATTGCCGTAAGACAAAGCTCCACTATATGGATGTGGTAGACATGATTGCCGTAGCTACTCCAATCACAGCCTGCTTCATTCGCCTTGCCAACCTGATGAACTCTGAAATCATCGGTAAACCGACTGATGTGCCCTGGGCATTTGTTTTTGAACGCATTGATATGCAGCCCCGTCATCCGGGACAGCTTTACGAAGCCATCGCCTATCTTATCCTGTTCTTCATCATGATTTATCTGTATAAGAATTACAGCAAGAAATTACATCGCGGATTCTTCTTCGGACTCTGTCTGACTTACATCTTTACTTTCCGCTTCTTCATCGAGTTCGTGAAAGAAAATCAGGAAGCATTCGAGAACGGCATGACGTTCAACATGGGACAATGGTTAAGCGTTCCATTTGTCATCATAGGCGTTTATTTCATGTTCTTCTATGACCGGAAGAAAGTAGAAAAGAAATGAAACATATCATAGATATAGAAACTTGGGAGCGGAAGGAGAATTTCAACTTCTTCCGCCACTTCCAGAATCCACAATTATCCATTACCTCCGAAGTAGAATGCGGAGGAGCAAAGAAACGGGCCAAAGAGGCTCATCAATCCTTCTTCCTGCACTACCTTTATGCTGTGCTCCGTGCAGCCAATGAGATTCCCGAATTACGCTATCGCATTGATCCGGAAGGTCGCGTAGTGCTCTATGATAAAATAGATATTCTATCTCCAATCAAAATAAAAGAGAACGGCAAATTCTTCACCATACGCTTTCCTTATCACGAAGATTTTGACACCTTTCACCAGGAAGCCCGGAAAATTATTGATTCTATTCCCGAGGATGGTGATCCGTATGCAGCCGAAAATGGAGAGGTAGCCCACGGAGATTACGGTCTGATCCTGTTAAGCGCAACTCCCGATTTATATTTTACTTCAATCACGGGTACACAAGAAAAACAAAGTGGCAACAATTATCCGCTACTGAATGCAGGAAAAGCAATCACCAAAGAAGGCAGATTAGTAATGCCTATCGCTATGACCATTCATCATGGATTTGTAGACGGGCATCATCTTTCATTGTTTTACAGGAAAGTAGAAGAGTTACTAAAATAAAGCACAAACAAGGATTATCATTCTCCCCCATTGCTTCATATTACAGATTTTAAATTAAGGGGAAATAATTATTTCCCCCTGACTATCTTCTTGATATCATTCAGCTTATTCAATGCCTCAATCGGAGTGAGATTATTCACATCCAAATTCAGAATCTCATCACGAATCTGGCAGAGAATCGGATCATCCAGTTGGAAGAAACTCAACTGCATCCCTCCACGGTTCTCACTCACTTCCGTCAACGGTTTACCGGAAATTCCTTGTTGGCGATTGTCAGATTCGAGCTGCTTCAGTATCTCATTGGCACGTTTCACTATACTTTTCGGCATACCAGCCATCTTTGCCACGTGAATACCGAAAGAGTGCTCACTACCACCCCGCTCCAGCTTACGAAGGAAGATTACCTTATTATCAACTTCTTTCACCGATACATTATAATTCTTGATACGCTTGAAGGATTTCTCCATCTCATTCAATTCATGATAATGCGTAGCAAATAAGGTACGTGCTTTAGCTTTCGGATGCTCATGGATATGCTCTACAATTGCCCAAGCAATGGAAATACCGTCATAAGTAGACGTACCACGTCCCAACTCATCAAACAACACCAGACTTCGGGAAGAAACATTGTTCAGAATATCTGCCGCTTCATTCATCTCTACCATGAATGTAGATTCTCCGACCGATATATTATCACTCGCTCCTACACGAGTGAATATCTTGTCTACCAAACCAATGTGCGCACTCTCCGCAGGAACAAACGAACCGATTTGAGCCAATAACGTAATTAATGCCGTCTGACGTAAAAGCGCAGACTTACCGGCCATGTTTGGACCTGTAATAATAATAATCTGCTGCGTAGTGCTGTCCAGCATTACATCATTAGCAATATACTTCTCGCCAATCGGAAGCTGCTTTTCAATCACCGGGTGACGTCCCTGGCGAATATCCAACACATCATTATCCTCAATGACCGGACGAATATAACGATTCTCACGGGCCACATTGGCAAATGACAACAGGCAATCCAAACGTGCAATCTGATTCGCATTCACCTGTATCTGCGGAATAAACTCCGTCAATGCCTGAACCAAATCCGTATATAATTGAGTCTCCAACGCAAGAATCTTGTCTTCGGCACCCAGAATTTTCTCTTCATATTCCTTTAGTTCCTGTGTGATATATCGCTCCGCATTAACCAACGTCTGTTTACGAATCCATTCTTTCGGAACTTTATCTTTGTGGACATTACGAACCTCGATATAGTAACCGAATACGTTATTATAAGCAACTTTCAAGCTCGGAATACCCGTCGACTCACTTTCACGCTGTTGTATCTTCAGCAAATAATCTTTTCCTGAATAAGAGATTTGGCGCAATTCATCCAGGTCTGCATTCACACCGTCTTTAATTACTCCACCCTTATTTATCAATAAAGGAGGATCATTATTTATCTCTTTAGCAATCCGGTCACGAATAGGAATACAAAGATTCAGCTGTTCACCAATACGATTTAAGCTGGCATTATCAGCTTCCAGACATGCCTCTTTTATTGGCTCAATTGCTTGCAAGGCAACTTTCAACTGAACAACTTCACGAGGCGACACACGACCTACAGCCACTTTGGAAATAATACGCTCCAAGTCCCCTATCAAATGCAACTGCTCTTCAATCAGTTCTTTAAATTCTGGTTGACGGAAGAAATATTCAACTACGTTCAAACGTTCATTGATTGGTTTCTCATCTTTCAATGGAAAAACCATCCAACGTTTCAGCAGACGTGCCCCCATCGGGCTGATCGTTCTGTCAATCACATTGAGCAGACTGCTTCCGCCGTCATTCATATTGCCAATCAGCTCAAGACTGCGCACAGTGAACTTATCCAGACGGACGTATTTATCTTCTTCAATACGAGCCAATGAGGTGATATGACCAATCTGCGTATGTTGCGTCATCGTCAGATATTGCAGGATAGCACCGGAAGCAATGATACCATTCTTCAAATGCTCCACCCCAAAACCTTTCAGATTCTTCGTCTCAAAGTGTTTCAGCAATTTCTCACGAGCCGTCGTTTCTGTAAACACCCAATCATCCAGCTCGAACGTGAAAAACTTACTGCCGAAATTACCTTCAAACATCAAACGTTTGCCACGTTCAAAAAGAATTTCCTTCGGGGCGAAGTTGTTCAACAGTTTATCAATATAATCAAAAGGTCCTTCTGCAGTTAGGAATTCACCGGTAGAAATATCAAGAAAGGCAACCCCACAGGAAGCTTTCCCGAAATGAACGGCAGCCAGGAAGTTATTTTCTTTATAATTCAGGACATTATCATTGATAGAAACACCGGGAGTCACCAGTTCGGTAATGCCACGTTTCACCAATTTTTTCGTCATTTTCGGATCTTCCAACTGGTCACAGATAGCGACACGCTTTCCGGCACGAACCAATTTCGGAAGATAAGTGTCGAGAGCATGATGCGGGAATCCCGCCATCTCAACAGTCTTTCCTTTCCCGTTAGCACGTTTTGTCAGTGTGATTCCTAATATTTCCGATGCAACGATGGCATCCGTAGAATATGTTTCATAAAAGTCACCGCAACGAAACAGCATCACTGCATCCGGATGTTTTGCTTTCAAATCCAGAAACTGTTTCATCATCGGGGTGAGGACGATTTCTTCTTCGTTCACGGTTCTCTCCTTTTCTTTTTTATTTAGGGTAAACAATTGCAATATCTTTGCAAAGATAACGGTTTTTCGGCAGAGAATCAACGGTATCCTCCAATTCAATTTTCACAATTAGTGTTGCATACCATCAAAAAAAGAGGGCTTATTTCTTAACAAGTAGGAGAAAAATATTAAAACGTGTTATAAAACATACTATTTTTCTTGGATAATTTGCTAATTTCCCAATAGTCCGTATCTTTGCAATGTGTTTTTCATAGTATTAGATTTAAGGTTAACAAAGGTTGGAGCAAGGCGTTGCTCCTTTTTTTATGTCCGTACGTTTTTTCCCTATTTAAATTAGAAGCAGAAAACGCTTGCTTCCAATGATAAAATACTTCTTTCCTCTCCACAACCCAATCCTACACATACATTATAAATCATTAGAGCAATGCAAAGAGGCAGCTACAATATAGCGCAAACTAGAATTCTATACTTTTATAAAAAAATAATAAACTTCAATTAATACTTGTCCAGACAGAAATTCATATTCTGCATACAAATATTAGCATTTTTCTTGTTTATATCGGCTAAGAATAATACATTTGCATCTATACAAACCAAATTAATATAATTATGAATAAAATTCCCATTTTTTCATTGACACTACTTTTTGCTTTAATTTTACCATTATTTGCAAATGCACAGGTAACAGTAAAGGGTATTGTAACTGACGAAAGTGGGGTACCATTAGTTGGCGTTTCCGTCCGCTATAAGGAAGTCCCCCAAGTTGGTGTTACCACAGATATTGATGGTAAGTTTTCCATCAAGGAAGTAAAAGAAGGGAAAACGCTTGTTTTTTCCTATATCGGTATGAAAAATGCAGAGCGTTTACTAAAAGGGACAACCTCTTTCATCAAAATACAAATGGAGGCAGAAACAAGTGAACTCGATCAGGTTGTTATCACCGGTTATACCCAAACCACTTTTAAAAAGATGACAGGTTCAGTAGGAATTATTACTGCCGATCAGCTAAAAGATCAGGCTCAACCGACTGTTGATGCCTTAATGCAAGGTAAAATTGCGGGTGTAGCCGTATCAGCTGTAACCGGACAGCCCGGTAGTACACAGAAAATACGAATCAGAGGTACCAATACTGTTACCGGAGACGGTGAGCCACTATGGGTAATTGACGGAGTTCCTATGCAGGGAAGTACAGCAGACATGCCCAATAGTTCTGAAATAAAATCGGGCCAGTTTGATGATTTATTCATGAATGGTGTTGCAGGGATCAATCCGAGTGATATTGAAAGTATCACTATCTTAAAAGATGCCTCCGCCACAGCAATTTATGGTTCACGAGCCGCAGGTGGTGTAATTGTCGTTACTACCAAAAAAGGAAAACAAGGAAAAACCAGAGTTAACTATTCTGGTAATGTTTCCGTCACTTTGTCACCCCAACGAGATTATTCTTTGATGAATTCAAAAGAAAAGCTTGCATATGAACAAGGATTATGGGATGAATTTTCTGCTCCCGGCTTTGAAGCAGGAAAAACAGATTATCCTGTCGTAGGCATAGTAGGCATTATTAGATCCGGAAAAGGTCGTTTTGAAGGATGGAATAAAGAACAACAGGATAGCTATATTAACGAATTAGGACAAACAAACACTAATTGGTACGACGAACTATTTCGTAATGGCGTATCCACTACGCACAATCTATCCATTAGTGGAGGAGGAGAAAAATATACTTACTATACATCATTATCATATACACGTAATGCCGGTCTATTAAAAAATAATGACTACGATCGTTATAATATAACTGCTAACCTTTCTATGAACCCCAACCAAAAAGTAAAATTGGATTTTGGGGCATCAATGTCCTATCAATACTCTAAATCGCCAGCATTAAATAACATCAATCCATTTACTTATGCTTACTTTGCTAATCCATACGAAAGTCCATATAATACAGATGGTAGCTACAGAGCAGATGAAACCTATTATTCATTAGGAGAATATAATAATAAAAAAACATCCAGAAAAACTGTTCCCGACAGTGGCTTCAATATCATGCGCGAGATGAATGAAACTTCTTCACGCACCAAAAATGTCAATACTACCGTACGGACAGGAATCGATTATAGTATTATCAGCAAATTACGTTTTGTCGGATTAGCTTCGTTCACTTATTCCACTAACCGTTTAAAAGAGATCTACAACAGTGATACGAAAGCTGCTTTGGACAATCGTTTATCAGTAGATGGGTTAAGTCAGAAAGAGTATGCCTCTATATTACAACGCAATATTGACAACGAAAGTTATATGGTACGCGGACACTTCGCTTATGACGATCAATTCGGAAATGACCACTCTATTTCCCTTATCGCTGGTGCCGAGCTCCGTGGAAGTAAATCAAACAGTCTGTATAGCAAACGATATGGTTATGATGCAATAACAGGCAATACAATCACCCCGCTGCCATCAACCACGGAAGGTATCGGATATGCACAATTAAAAGAGTATTTGGCAGCCCTCGATGCCTCTACCGGAGAAACATGGAATGAACAACGTTTTGCTTCCTTCTATGCTTCCGCCGACTATTATTATAAAAATAAATATGTGCTGAATGCTTCTTTCCGCACTGATGGTAGTTCCAATTTTGGTAGTGACAAACAATTCAATCCCAACTGGGCTGCAGGTGCTGCGTGGAATATCAGTGAAGAAAACTTTATGCAATCTCTCAAACCGGTATTAAACCGGTTAACCCTCCGTCTGGCAACCGGATTCACTGGTAATATCAACCGTAGCGTAAGTCCACAAATCATCATCAACTATTTTGATGATTACCGCAATGTATCAAATAATGTTTTTCATATTGGCAGTATCACCACACCACCTAATCCGGACTTACGCTGGGAAAAGACTCAAGATGTAAAATTAGCCTTAGATTTCGGACTATTTAATGACCGTCTGAATGGTATCATCGAAGGGTATTACCGAAAAAGTTCCGATATAGTAACGAGTGTGCAAGTATTATCAACTACCGGATATACCAGTCAAAGATACAATACTGCAGAGTTAGAAAACAAAGGTATTGAAATCACCTTAAACGGAACCCCTGTAAAAAGTAGAGATTTCACATTGGCTTTATCTGCCAATCTTGCCTACAACTTGAATAAAGTAACGAAATATAATGCATCTTATAAATCTATGGGATATGCCAATCTATGGGAAGGCTATCCTGTAGGCGCTATTTACAGCGGCAGATTTACAGGTATAGACCCTGATACAGGACTTTATACCTTCCAATTACGCCCGGATGCAGAAATACATACCGCCACAGATTTGAATAAATCAGATAACTATCGTTATTATCTAGGAACAGACGAAGCTCCTGTAACCGGAGGTTTCAATGTAACAGCAGAGTATAAAGGTATTAGATTGAGTGTTAATGGTACTTTTGCAACAGGAGCTAAACAGTTTGATTACATTGAATCCCCCGCCTCATACCAAAACACAGGGGGAGGAGTACAAAATCAATCAACACAAGTCTTCCAAAACGATTTATTCGCCCAACATTTAAATGTTCCCAAGATTGCTGCCGACCGGTGGACGACTACTAATACCGATGGTACCTATCCCCGAGTTTGGAATGTATTTGGTGAAGCATATGGTTTTAACTATTACAATCCTATGAGTAAAGAAATAACTCGAGGAGCTTTTCTTACAAATCTATCATATATGCGTATCAAAAGCATAATTTTAGGTTATACACTGCCCAAAAAACTACTGAAACAAACCAATCTTTCAAATGTAGATTTTTCGATGGCACTCAACAATTTTATAACTGTCACAAGTTATAAAGGTATGGATCCGGAAACACCAGGAGCAACCTATCCTGTAAGCCGGTCTGTTATGTTTAGCGTAAATGTAGGATTCTAAAAAGTAAAAAGACAATGAAAAGAAAACTATTTATATTTATATGTTGCAGTTTGTGTATAGCATTTACCTCATGCACTAAATATCTGGATGTAAAACCTAAAGGTAAAGTTATACCCAAAACTGCTGAAGAATTTTCTTCTATCCTTCATTATTGGTTAGATGACATTGAAAAAGGTCTAGATGATGTTATCGTTCTTTCACCTGAACGAACTGTTGATTTAGAACTTTTTGCAGAAGATCTTGACGGCACCTTAGCTAGTAGCTATGGAGTAATAGATTTATATGCAGGAACTAGTATCAACAGAAATCAAAAATACTATTCAACATTATATTCCGCTATCAAAGATTGTAACATAATCATTGGAGAGATGGAAGATACAGAATCAGAAACGGCCAAAACCTTATTAGGAACCGCATGGAGCATCCGTTCTATTTGCTACTATAATTTAATGATACGTTATTGTGAACCTTATCAATTACAAACAGCTTCTGAAACACTAGGATTACCTCTCGTGGACGAATTTGATATCGAAGCCAAGCCAAGCCGGTCCACTCTTAAAGAAACAGCCGATTTTATATTGAAAGGATTCCAACATGCGCTATCATACAACTCAACAGATAAAAACTATATTTTTACTGCACCAATAACTAAAGCCTATATGGCACGTTTCTTCTTTTGGACACAAGACTGGAATAATGCCATTATTTATGCTAAAGAAGTTTTAGATAAATATCCAATGCTTGAAGCTGACGAGTATGTTAACGCTATAAATCAAAAACTAGAGCCAACTAAGAACGTCATTATACGTTCATATACAAATGAGAATGATGTTGCAAGCATGGGATATCTAACTGCTCAAACAAATGTCCAGAAACGCCCTGTATGCAAAAACTTAGTAGACCTTTTTGGTAATACCCCAAATGATATCCGTAATTCAGGGTTTAATACCAAACGAATAACAACTAAAGTCGTTACCACAAAATTCCGTAGTGAAGAGTTATGTCTTATCATTGCTGAAGCATACGCACATTTAGGTAAAGAGACTGAAGCATTAGAATATTTGAATTTATTACGTTCCAAACGGATTACGGAAAATTATATAGCTTATACAATGGATAATCTCCCTGAAGTTTTTAAACAGAATATTACGACAGATGCAACAGGGACACCACTTACCAAATTAATGTCAGCTATCCTTTGTGAACGTAGGAAAGAACTATTTTTGGAAGGTGATCGTTGGTTTGAGCTAAAACGTAATGGACGTCCAGAATTCTGGATTGCCGCTAATGGGAAAAAATATGTAACGGAAAAATATTTATATACTTTCCCTATTCCCAAATCTGATGTGAACCTATTTCCTGGGCTTATCATACAAAATCCGGGATATATTGAATAATCATTAATACACTAGAACAATGAAAAAGCTATTATATACAATATTTATATTCATCATATCCTTTAGTACTTTTTCAGCCTGTGACGAATCTGAAGAGTTAACTCCTAAAGTAGATGATACAACAAGTGATTATTTACTTCCAACCGGAGTAATTCTCACCGCTCAAGAACGGGAAGAAGTCCAAGAACGCTGGAATGAATATAATACTGCCATTAATCAGTAAAATTAAAGAAAGATGAAAACTATAATAAAGGAAATAACTAAAATTCTGACAATAACATTATTGGCAATGATGGTTACTTCATGCAATAATGATGATGATGCAGGAGCAAATCTCTCCTTTAGCCGCTCTATCTATGTTCTACCGGCTACTGGAAGTTTAAATATAGAACTAAAAGCCTCTGTAGCTCCAGAAAATGATCTGATAGTTCCTATAACCATCGATGGTTCAGCAGTGTTAGATGATGAATACGAAATATCAGCTAAAGAATTTATAATAAAGGCAGGAGAAACAAATGCCCAAATAACAATAACCCCCAAAAATAATCTAGCCCAAGGAAAAGAAATCCGTTTGTCTATCAATCCGGTAGCAGGATATAGCTTAGGAGATAAGAATGTGGCTATCATTCCGATAGAAACCAAAGAACGTATTATGTACTCATTCACCACTTCTTATTCCCGCATTCTTAGTTCTATCCAAATATGGGTTGAAATACAAGGTGAAATTAGTGGACGAAGCTATATCCCTCAAACAGACATTGTACTTCCATTAAAAATATCTTCTTCCAGTACTGCAGAATTGGATACTGATTTTGAAATCGAGAATCACTCAACTTCTATAACTATTCCGAAAGGTACGCGACAAGTCAACTTCAGCGTTAATATAGTAGAAGGAGCAGAAGATTATGCTGGAAAAGAAGCCATCCTTGAATTGAAAGCCCCGGAAGGAGAAGATCCTGATTTATATTATGCAGGTTCATTCACTACCTTCACTGTAAAATTGGATCAATTAAAATTTATCGACTTATTAGGCAAATGGAAACCTGTTGAGCTTAGCAACGAAGATGGTTTTTATGTATGGGGTGAGGAAGAACTCCCCAGTAACGATTTTGAAGGAAAATTACCTAAAGATTTTGCTGCTGGTGACTATTTGGAATTTACTAACGAAGGCGGAGTCGATAGAATTATTCCCCACATGACTGGAGGTTTGAAAAAATATTTCTGTGGACCAGAACACAAGGTTACATTCGATCATATAAACAAAGAGTTCCTTGATGCTTCTATATTTGACTATATAATGGTCCCCTATTTTAAAATAACCAATATAAACAAACTCTTTTCTACAAAAACAGAAATTGGTGATGCCCTTTTGGGATTAGATAAAATAGACGATAACAATATTTATGTCTATATCCACGACTATATTCCAACCGATTTCTTTACGTATTCCTATGAACAATGGGGAGGATTTGATGCTGAAATGTTTGGTATTACATATAAATTCACACGAGTAGAAGAAGAATAAAAAATTGAGGATGCCCGTATGGCTCGGGCATCCTCAATTCAAATTATACATATCTTATTTTCTCAACGCCTTCTCAATTATAAACAACCGATAATCATAATCCTCTCTTAACTTTTTCGTCGGTGCCATTGCTTTAGCTTTTGTATATTCCTGTTTCAAATCCATCAAACATCCATACCAAAAATGAGCTCTCGCCGGAACAGACAGATATGAAATGCTTTCAATTGGCTCCATTCCCCAATGAGAATTAGTTTCTCCAATCGCAAAGCTAGAAGAACCGGATGATGAACCTTTTTCTTTTACCGGACTTACATCCGACCATGAAATAACAGCATTCAAGAATTGTCCTTGCATAAAACGCTTAAATTCAGCAGAACTCTTGCCCATCCTGGCTTCCTTGAACAAGAAACTTATCAGATCTGAAATAGCCTGCTGTTGCGTGTAAGGATCATTCGATTTACTTTCACTAAGCCAGATATTACTCAACTGCACTAATACCAAGTTTCCCAGGAATTTTTGAGAATAATCGGCAACACTCCCTGTTAAAGCACAATGATTCAGCAATTCCTTATCATCCATCCATGTCATCTTTTCAATCGCATCCAGCATCCACAAAAAAGATTGGCGCTGAACCTCTTTTGGCACTGATTGAAAAGAAGGATAAACATCTCCATAGTAACTATCATTCAAATAAATACCACCCACTTGTTGCAGTACATGCTTCATATATTCATTCACCTGCTTGATGATATGACCATATAAAACAGCACGCAGCTCATAGTCCACATCCTCCTTGTCCAACCACTGGTTGGCATTCTTTATTACTTTCGCTATATTCTCACAAGCTATTGTTGCCGAACGGATAGCATCATTCCCTAAATCCCTTTCCATTCCACGAGGGTCATAATACGCTTTCCTGTTTTGCGGCCCTTTAAACAACAATAACGGATTGTGGTTACGTTCAGATATCAACGATTGCAAACCGGGTAATTCCTCCTGCGGCGTATTCTTTTTCATAGGTTGATACAAATAACGAATTACCCAATCATCATATACCCCTAACACTGATTGCACCAAAGGCATTCCTTCACTATAACTATCATCAGAAAGCAAATAGTTCATGGGGAGCTTATCCATAACGGAAGCAGATAACCCATACTGCTTAACAAACTCCTTCGAACGAAGCGAATCAACAGGATAAGCAATAGATCCTGCCATATTATCACTCAACCCCAAACAATGTCCCCAATGCCTCAATAATAAAGACATTAACGCTTCCTCTACCAAACCCTCATCGGGCAGCAACGTACGAGCCTTCTCATTAAAAGAAGATGTTTGCAGGAAATAATCCAACTGGATTTTCGATGCCAAGTTGTGCGGAATGTAAATATTGGCACTTATAATCTCTCCTGTCAACGGATCACTCCAACAGTTGTCTGTAATCTGGTTAGACGGTGAAATGACATAACGAATACAGGATTTAGTAATATTATTGGCATCAAACACCGTACCATCTTTAGGATAAGGCTTCACTACCAGCGCATTGGGAAAACCAATCTTCTGAAAAGACTTGTTCCATATATCAGCACTACAATACACACAGCGCTGCCAGCTTTCGGGCAACAGAGTATCTACATAAAAGACAATAGGTTTTTCCTCTGTCAAATTCCAACGATTCACCCAATACTGCACTTCACTTCCTTGCGCTTCATCCGAAAAGCTAACCTTGTCACTCCATAGAGTACCAACACGAGGATCTGCCAAACGAGGAAGATAATCTTCATCCTCCGGTAATAACATAAATGTACGCTTCACAACCGCACTAAAAGGAATATCGTCTGCTATCGGGAAAAGCCCGAATAACGACATGGCAAGACTATAACTCATATTGCATGAGATAGATACATTATCCGAGTAAGAGGCAATCCCGGATATCATCGACCGGTCTTGTTTAAAAGTAGCCTTCCTTTTCACCCAGCCATCCATTGTATTATATGCTTTCGGATCTATCGGATTCATGTATTCGTCATCTTTAAACACATAAGAAGTGACATCAATCACCAAAGCACTATCAGGAGAATAAGCCTTGATTGGAAACTGCTCCAGAACAATATCACTAAAGCTCTTTTTCAATGCATCGCCGATACGAGAGTCATCACCGGTAATCGGACGATTGGCAACCCGATAAAGTCTGACCAACGAATCAGATTGGCAAAATCTCACCTGCAAAGAAGTGGCAGGGCGAAATCCTACGGACGATTCCTGCGGATTACTGACTTTATCAACCACCCCTCCCATCAACAGACGTTTACCTAAAACAGCCTTAGGTATTTCCATATATATCTTATTCTCAATCCAATAAAGATTCATTAATCCCTTGGACTCCACGCTATTGGATTTACCTTTCAATAGCTTTTCATAATCACTTTTCGATTTTACCTGCTCTGTTTTTTTCTTTTTCTTAGCTGCCCCTTCCAAAGGATAAGAAACGGACAGGGCAAAGACCGACAAAAAAAGTAAAAGGCTATATTTATTCTTCATAATCATCTGTTTAACGCATTATTCATTTGATGAAGCAATAATTGATAGTGAAGTCGAGTATCTTTATCGACATGTTGCTTTTGATTATTTAATAAGTCGCGCACCCGCAAGAAATAACCATAACACATACTCTCCTGATTTCTGGGGACAAAGTACTCGGCCATTGGTTCTTCAAATCCGGCTACAGGATTAAACATACGTTCCAAGTCCGACACACAACATCCTTTGTGTCCTTCCCCTATCTTATGATGAAGCGTGGTTAACGATTCCCAAACATCCTCATCTGCCAATGATTTTGAATCTTTATTCCAATTAATCTTTGCCGTTGAAGCTAACTGTTTAATAAATAAATTCTGCAACTTCATTTGAGTAGAGGTTAGTTTACGCCCTTTCAAAGTAGGACTCCAGATGTATTCATAAATGTCATTCATACATTCGTCAACGTCATATTTATCGCCTTCAGCTTTCAGTGCCGAAAATTCCACACGGGCAGGAGCCGCCATCAATAATTTCATCAGCACATTACGCAAAGCATCAGAAGGTTTACCAACCATAGGCAACTTATCCAATACATCGCTGTTATCTAACCAATCCAGCGTTTCCAACTGTTCCAGAAAATAATTCATTGCCTCTTTTTGCTTCTCCTTCGGTTCACTTTCCAGAGCTTCCACTTTATCACCGACCAGTTTTTCATGCAGATAAATGCCACCGATATTATGATAAACATGCAACATATAAGTCAAATACTGCATTATAATACCATCATAAATAGCAGATCGGTGTTTATAATCATTATCTTCCTTATCCAGCCATTGGTTCAGATTATCCAGGATATACTTCAGATTTTTCACACCATATTGAGTTGCTTTTACCGCATCATCTCCCAGATCTTCCGTTTGAGAACGAGGGTCAAGTATATCCGACTGTTGTTTTCCATACCGATATACAGGATCACCGGATAAATCCGTAATCCACTTTGAAGTAATCGCATACTCTTCTTCCTCTGTTTTAGCTTCCGGTACTGGTGTATAATTCCAACGGATCAAATAATCATCATACAGCCCAAAGCGGGGAGGCATCATACGAACCCCACGCTCCATATCACCGGGTTGTGCCACATAATTAAAACGTGCATAATCCATTATAGAGGTAGTGGTGCCATGTTTCTGTGTAAACGAAGGAGAACGCAGAGAATCCACCGGAATGACGGAAGAAGCACTCATATTGTGCATAAATCCGAGACAATGTCCTACTTCGTGTGAAACGACATAACGTAAAGCATCATCCATCACTTCCCTTGGAATAATTTTATGACGGACACGTTTGTCAGCTTGAGCAGTCTGGATAAAAATCCAGTTATTCAACAACTTTATAACATCATGATACAGATATACAGAAGCATTCAGTATTTCTCCGCTGCGCGGGTCTACCCAAGAGGGACCCATTGCATTTTCAATAGCAATCGGTGCATAACGAATACAAGAGTATTTCAAATTATCCGCATCAAATTCCGGATCGTCTTTCGGAAATTCTTTAGCTTGGATAGCTTGTGTAAAACCTATTTTTTCAAATGGTTCATTCCATTGGTTGACAGCTTCAAATATAGATGCTTTCCAACTATCAGGGAAACAACTATCTACATAAAAAACAATCGGCTTCACAGGTGTCACCTTTTTACCCTCTACATAACTTTTTAAATCAGAAGGCTCCAAACGCCAGCGATTTGCATAATAGATTGCCCGCATCGTCTGTTTGGTTGCCGAATATTCTTTTTTTATAGTCGGGAAAATACCAATCCGGCTATCCATCAATCGGGGACGGTAGGGAACAGAATCCAATAACAGGATAGAACGTGTCACCTTTGCAGTCAGAGGTTCGTCCTTAATGTCTTTTCCACTACCTCCGGTCAACGAATAAGTATAACTTAGGCAACTCCGGACAGATATATTGTCCTTAAAAGCTTTAAAACCATCAACAAACGACTTGCTACTTTGAAAAGAAGTGGAACGCTTACGTCCTCTCGACATATTTGCACTATATTTATCAAAAGGATCTATTAGCTTATTGTCACCCACAAAAAAACCGGTAACATCAAACACAACAGCCGTACTATCATTATTATAAGCAGAAATATCAAAGGCTTGCAATATGGCATCCATGTTGCTTAATGCAATAGCCGTCTTCAATCGATTGTCATTATCACCACTCACATTATCTGTTTGAATAGCAGACAGACAGATTTTGTTATTCAGTTTTTCAAAACGAAAATGAATAGGTTCGGTAGGTTTTGATCCTATAATGGCATTTCTATTATCACTGATTTCTGTAACTGCAGAGCCCAACAACATATCACGTTTCAACAACGATAATGGAAGTTCAAAATAAACTTTTTCTTTCACTTTGTGTACAGTGATGAAACCTTCTGCTTTCGAATGATTAGATGAGAACAGTTTATCATAAGCAGTTTTTTCTTTCTCAACGGATTCTTTCTTTTTTGTCTTTTTACGTTTAAAAGAAATAGCATTTGCTGATACAGCTCCTCCCAGCATAGAAAATACTAAAAGAGCCACCCAAATTCTTTTCATTTTGATAATAGTGTTAATTCATACTCTAGTAATAGAATACAAATCTAAGAATTATAAAGAATTATCTCCAATAAAATCTACTTTTTTCTGTCTTCAAATAAAGCGATTATGACTGCTTTTAGAACAGGATAAAAGATTATCAAGGCTTTCGCACTCCAAATGGTTAAAAGTATACCATATAAGATTGGCATTATTTGAATCTTATATGGGTCCTTGAACAATCCTAAAACGCATAAACTTATCCCACCTAAAAAAATCACTAAAAAGAACACTGCAGATATAAAAATGGGAAACGGACCGTCATATTCAGTAAAATCGGCTAATCCAAGCCATTTCTTCCATTTTCTCCACCGTTCTCTCCTCCTTTCTTCCGGTTCCCTTTCCTTCCTCATTCTCTCCGACTCTATCACACGCCGACGGAATTCCTCTTGGGGACGCTGTAAACTGAGATTATATCTCCGCATCTTTTCACTAATGCGTTTCTTTTTCCTTTTTGTCACTCTTATATTTGTTATTTCTTGTGTGGTTTTACCTAATTTATTTCTTTTCTGCCTGATAGACTCCAAATATAATGCAACCTGCTCCCAATAATGTAATCCACGTGATTTGTTCGTGAAGAATGATTACGGATGCCACCATTGTCACCAACGGATTGAGATAGATATAACTGGAAGCTCTAACAGTTCCCAACTGTTTTAAGACCACATTCCAGAGGACATAACATATCAAGGAAGCCAGAACAGCTAGAAACAAAAGATTGGATAATACAATCGGTTTTAAAAGTATATCAAGATCCGGTTGCAGCGGATGAAGAAGAAAGGCGGGAAGTATGGTCAATACTCCATAAAAAAATATCTTGCGAGTGATAAATACAGTGGGGTAACGCCCCGTCATTTTCTTTATCACTAAACTATAAAATGCCCACGACAGGGCGGCAAGTAAAGTAAGCAAATCCCCTACCGGAGATAATTTAAGTACAAAACTGCCGTTAAAGACCACCAGTCCCACTCCGATTAAAGCTAATATGGAACCATAAATCAAACCTTTGGTGGCTTTTTCACTCTTATAAAAGAGAAGGGAAAGAATGGTGGTAAGTAAAGGAGCTGTACAAATGATGAAAGCTACATTAGATGCTTGCGTGATTCCCAAAGCTGTATTCTCGGTAAAGAAATAGAGTGAACCACCGAAAAGACCTCCTGCCATCAACCAAAGTTCGTCTTTCCAATTACCCGCAAACAGACGTTTGGGAGAAATCACCCAAATACCCAGATAAGCAATGAGAAAACGATAAAGGAATATCTCCTGTGGGGTCAGTCCGTGATTAATCAGTACTTTGGTTGATATAAAGGTCAGTCCCCAAATAGCAACTACAAGTATCGCAATCAGATGGTAATATCCATGCTTCAATTCCATAGTGATGGTGATGTTTTTTAATAGAGTACAAAGATAGCGAGAAGTTATGGAATGTTTGTTTGGAGAAGTAACAAAAAGCCCGTACCTTTGTTTATGTTCAAAGAAAGCTCCTAAAATAAGGAATAAGTTATGGAAAAATATACAGCACCGGACAGAAAACGTATCCCCTATGGCATGATGAACTTTGCAGTGATCCGCCGCGACGACTGTTATTATGTAGACAAAACCCGGTTTATACCCATGATAGAAGAGGCGGACAAGTTTTTCTTCTTTATTCGCCCGCGCCGTTTCGGCAAAAGTCTCACAGTAAGTATGTTGCAGCACTATTATGATATACTTGCCAAGGATAAATTCGAAGCGCTGTTTGGCGACCTTTACATCGGAAAGCATCCTACGCGCGACCGGAACAGCTATCTGGTACTATACCTCAACTTCTCCGGAATAGTAGGCGAACTGCACAACTATCGCAAGGGACTGGACGCGCATTGCCAAACAATGTTCGACTACTTCTGCGATATTTATGCCGACTATCTCCCCAAAGGCATCAAGGAAGAACTCGACAAGAAAGAAGGAGCTGTCGAACAATTTGAATACCTGTTCACAGAATGTAATAAGACGAACCAACGTATTTACCTCTTTATTGACGAATACGACCATTTCACCAATGCCATTCTCTCAGATATAGAGAGCCTGCACCGTTATACGGACGAAACGCATGGCGAAGGTTATCTGCGTGCCTTCTTCAATAAAATTAAAGCCGGAACCTATTCCAGCATCGAACGTTGTTTCATTACCGGCGTAAGTCCCGTGACAATGGACGACCTCACAAGCGGTTTCAACATCGGAACCAACTACTCGCTCACACCGGAATTTAACGAGATGATAGGTTTCACGGAAGAAGAAGTCCGCCAAATGCTTACCTACTATTCTACCACCAGTCCATTCAACCATAGTGTGGACGAACTGATAGAAATAATGAAACCCTGGTATGACAACTACTGCTTTGCAGAAGAATGTTACGGTGAAACTACTATGTACAACTCAAACATGGTACTCTACTTCGTCAAAAATTATATTCAACGAGGCAAAGCCCCCCGGGATATGGTAGAAGACAATATCCGTATCGACTACGAAAAATTACGTATGCTCATCCGAAAGGACAAAGAGTTTGCACACGATGCCTCCATCATACAAACATTGGTGAGCGAAGGCTACGTCACCGGAGAACTGAAAAAAGGTTTTCCTGCCATCAATATCACTAATCCTGACAACTTTGTGAGTCTGCTCTACTATTTCGGTATGGTCACCATTAGCGGCACGTATAAAGGAAAGACCAAACTCACCATCCCCAATCAAGTAGTCCGCGAACAAATCTACACCTATCTGCTAAGTACCTACAACGAAGCCGAACTTAATTTCAGTAGTTACGAGAAGAACGAACTTGCCAGTGCCCTTGCCTACGATGGTTCTTGGAAAGCTTACTTCGGCTATATTGCCGACTGTCTGAAACGCTACACCTCCCAGCGCGACAAGCAGAAAGGTGAATTTTTTGTCCATGGCTTCACACTTGCTATGACAGCACAAAACCGTTTCTACCGTCCCATTTCCGAACAGGACACACAGGCAGGCTATGTCGACATTTTCCTTTGTCCGCTACTGGATATCTATTCCGACATGAAGCACAGTTACATTGTGGAACTAAAATATGCCAAGTATAAAGACCCCGAAAGCCGCGTAGAAGAACTGCGACTGGAAGCTATTGCTCAAGCCAATCGCTATGCTGACACCGATACGGTGAAGAGAGCAGTCGGCACTACACAGCTTCATAAAATCGTAGTTGTATACAAAGGAATGGATATGCCGATATGCGAAGAGGTTTAATACAAAAAAGGAACTCGCATTACAAGCGCATCATGCAAAAAACAGATAGGCTAACAATATGAAAAAATCAATAAAACGTTTGCCCAAACGCACGCAAGAAGAGTTGGCGGTGTTGCAAGAACTGATATTGTCGAATCTTTCGAACGTGCGTATGATTATCCTGTATGGAAGTTATGCGCGAGGGAAATATGTCATCTGGGATGTTACATACGACGGGTGCGGAGGGGGTACTTACTACCAAAGTGATTTGGATATTCTAGTGATATGTGATACGGGAGATGCTACTAAAACGGAAAGACATGCGCGCGAGGTTATCGTCCCCAAATATGATACACGAATGGAAGGGAAACGGCATCCGGCACCTCCTAGTATTATTGTAGAAACCCCGACGACCATTAATCGAGCCATAAGAAGGAAGCATTATTTCTTCTATGAGATTATAAAAGACGGCATTCTTTTGTATGACGACGGCACGTTTCAGATTGGTAAACCGGAGAAGTTGCCGTATCGGGAGATTAAGAAATATGCAGAGGAAGAATATGAAGAATGTTTCGACATGGGAGAATGTTTCTTGGATTCGGGACACACTGCTTACAAAAATGGTAATTTTAAATACGGTTCATTTGAATTACATCAAGCCTGCGAACGCTTCTACAAAACATTTACGCTTGTATATGGCGGCATTCGCCCTAAATCTCATGAATTGAAAGTGCTGGGAGCAATGGTCAGAAGCTGTTCACGAGAATTCGCAAATGTGTTCCCTACCAATACTCCCGAAGAAAATAAAGCGTTTGATAAATTATGTAGGGCATATATTGAAGCACGATACAACCGACAATTCACAGTTAGTAAAGAGCAATATGAGTATATGTTGGCACGAACAGAGGTCCTGCGCGAAGTGACTATCCGGGAATGTGCCGCACGCATAGCGTATTACGATGAGATGATAGAAAGAGAAGAGATAAACCGTATATCGTAAACATAGTACGATAACCTTTACAGTTCCCCATTCTTGTACAATTTGTTTTTCAGATATCTCCCTTTTTAAATAGTAAATACATAGACATACATTTTGCCAAAACAAGAGAAAAGAAGGTATGTCAAAACCTTTAAATAAAGAATTGAAAGTGTGTCAAAACGCAGATTAACGCAAATTATCGCAGATTATTTCAATTATATTGATATATTAATCAATGACTTATAAAATTATTTCTGCGATAATTTGCGTTAATCTGCGTTTTATTATTCATTATGATCCTCAATCATGTTAAAAGAGAGTTTCGATACACCTCCTTACTATCAAATTCCTACATGAAAAACTATTTGGTCACCTTGTAAGTTCCACTTCCATAGTCTTTTGACTTCATCTCTCCGGGAAGGGTTACGGTAGCGGTAACACCCTTAGGAATGGTGAATTCCCAAATCCAAATGTCACCCTCGTATTTCCATGCGCTCTTAATGAGTCCGGCGGCAGAACGGTATTCGGCAGTTACATGTCCCAATCGCTTGTCTGGAATGGGTTTCATAATGATATGCTTGAAGCCTGGGGTGGCAGGATCGGCTGCGATGCCGGCAACAGTTTCCCAAATCCATTCACATACGCATCCGTAGGCATAATGATTGAAGCTGTTCATACCACGTGGTCCCATTCCCTTATCTATCATATAGCTGTTCCACCTTTCCCAGATGGTGGTAGCTCCATTGTCCACAGAGTACAGCCAGCTTGGGTTCTTACGTTGGAAGAGTAGTTCATAGGCAATGTCTTCCATGCCATTCTCCGTGAGGGTGGCCATAAGGATAGATGTGCCCAGGAATCCGGTCTGCAAGCAAAGGTCGTGTTGTGCGAAGTTTTCGCGCAGGCGGTCTATCATCTTCGCTTTGGCTTCGCCTTCCACAAGCTGGTTTTTCAAGGCGAACAGAGCAGGAGTTTGCATGGTGTTGAGGATAGCGGTTTTGAAGGTGCCGTCCTCGTTGAGGAAGTTCTCTTTGATGTATGCTTTTGCCAAGTCGACCATTTGCTGGTATTTGGCGGAATTGCGACCGGTAGCGGTAGCCATGTCGCGCATCATGAAAGCATCTATCACCCAGTAGGAAGCACTTAGATAGTTCCAGTAGCTAATGGCATCAGGAAGCGGACCTTGGGGAGAGAAAGCCAGTCCGCTACAGCTTTCCAGCGGTTCGTAGCTTAGCCAGTCGGCCCATTGGTAGTTGCCGTTCTCACCGCAGAGAGTCTCGTGATTATACTTGGTGTCGTTGATGTGGTTCATAAACAAGTCCATGGCGTTCCAGTTCTCCTCGATGATTTGCGTATCTCCGAATTGCTTCCACACCGTCCAAGGCACAATGATTCCGGCATCGGCCCACCCCAAACGCATTTTCTCATCACCGTATTGTGCCAAGGGAGCCACTCCGGGGAATCCGCCCAAACTGTTCTGGGTGTCGCGCATGTCACGCATCCACTTGTGAAAGAACTTCATGGTGTTAGCAAAGAACGTACCGGTTTCTGCAAACACTTGTGTATCTGCTGTCCAGCCCAGACGCTCGTCACGCTGCGGACAGTCGGTGGGTATAGACAGGTAGTTGGATAGCTGTCCCCAATAAGTGTTAGAGATGAGCTTGTTCACAAGGTCATTGCCCGTGGTGATAGTACCGGTTTCCAGTTCCTTTGTGATGGAAGTGACGGGAATGGATTTCAACGACTTGATGGCTACATTCCCGGTGGCAGTTATGGAGACGTAGCGGTAGCCAAAAAAGGTGCAGTGAGGATAGTAGGCCACATAGTTATCTCCGGCAGCAAAGGTGTAGTCCAGACGGATGCCAGTGTGGGGAATGCGCAGGTTTTCGCGGTGGCAGCTTCCTTCCGGACCGTCCATGCCACGAATCTTGGCACCGTTGCCGTCATTGAGCAGCTCTGCGGGAAGGCAGGTCAACACTGTTCCCTCGGCAGCTTTGAATACAAAAGAGGGTACACCGGCACAGTTTTGCCCGAAATCCACCACTAACGTCTCTCCCGGACTTATGGTCATCTCCGTGCCCGATGCGAACTCACGAGCGATAATCACTTTACCGAACTCGTTCTCTTTCGCTCCTTCTATATTCTTCCAAATATATGCTCTGACAGGAACGAGGGCGAGATCGGTGCGCAGATAGACTTCCGCTCCGTCCGAAGGCAGAATGTCACCAGAAAATTCGGTATTCTCTTCGGGTGTGGAGAGTTTGTCCACACATTCGTAACCCATCGGTTCGCGTGCATCATACTCTTCTCCGTCAAAGATGCCGGCATGTTTCACCGGACCGGCAATTCCGGCTTTCCAGTTTTTAAGGTCGGTACCGTAGCACTTCTTAGTTCCGTCAGAAAAAGTCAGTTCCAATACACCGCGGAAAGCACACTTTTTGCCTATCATGCCGTCATATCCTCCGGGAGTTATAATTTTGTCAGCCCACCATCCCGGTGTCACTTGTACGGAGAGCATGTTGTCGGCGTTTGGCTTGGTACGGATGACGTCTGTGATATCATAGGTGAAAGAACGTTTGGTCTTGGCATAGTGTGTGAAGCCCGGTTTCAGGAATTCTCCGCCTACGGGTTTCCCATTCACATACAACTCGTAAACTCCCAGTCCGGCAGTCATCCACTTGGCAGAGATGACTTTCTGTTCATTTTTCACGGTGGACACGAACCAACTGGCACCATCGGCTGCGCGACCGTTGTTATGTCCTTTCACTACAGGAGCGTCTACTGCTGAAATCCATTTGGATTCGTTCCAGGCCGACGCTTCCAATGCGTGAGTACGTTTTCCGACTTCAGTTGCGTTTATCAGTCCGCTATTCGAGAAAAGCGCGAAAATCATTACCGGAACAAGATTCGCAAAACAATGGAAATTCATTTTCATACTTATATGTATTTTTTAGTATTAAAAGATTAACTTAGAAGTGCTGTTTTATGGGACTTGCACAACAAAATTACAGAATTATATGATATGACAGACGATTTCTACATTTTTTTTGACTCAACAATGGTTTCTGTTCAATCTGCAGCTTTTTACGATTATCGGGCAAAACAACGACATATTGTAAAATAATATAATCAATGCATTCACTAGTTCTATTGTATCAATTATTTATCAAATAAGAAAAGAAGATGACTGTTATTCATTGCAGTCATTCTTTCTTCTTTACACGAAAACCTCGAAATCGAATAAACTCTATTCAAGTTTTTAATAAATAACGAAGGGGTTTATTATAAACGGTATCCAAGTTTATTATAAACTCTTTTTTGACGCTTTTAATACCTGAAATAGAATTATTGCAACAAAAATGGGCAAGAACCTTCACAGTTTCTTGCCCATTCGTTATCCTATGTTATGCATTTCGCACATCCACCTATTGAACTTATGTCACAATATTTATATCTTTCATCATTCGTTTTCTATTTTTAATTTCCCCAAATATACGAAATAAAAACAAGAAAGTCAATAGAGAAGGTTTATTTATATCATACTTTGACCTTTAATATTGAATACTAGTCTGCATTTGAAAAAAGAACTGTAATCATATTATTGTATACTATTCAATAAATCTACCTTTCCTTCATTAACCAACTTCAAAATCAGTTCACCGAAAAGAGTATTCTGCCAAGCGAACCATGCACGGGTAAATTTCTTCGGAT